>JACCDQ010994878.1_pt1 | contig 24347 bp, 17 predicted proteins | sample 7446031 | NCBI WGS metagenome assembly JACCDQ01 (sample SAMN15323442, study PRJNA562643) | freshwater metagenome | isolation source: river surface water | place: USA:Blue River Watershed | collected 2017-08-17 | reverse complement strand
TTGATTGTGGTTTATCATTATAACTTATTTCAAATTTAAAAATCTTATTACCTAAATCTGTGAAATTTACATTCCTTACATTTTCTTTATATACACTTCTTACAGAACCTAAATTAGAAGAAGTACAACCTGGATCTACAATTTTTGAAAAAGTATGTGCACCAGTGTTATAATAATAAGAATATAAACAAGTTGTATTTTTTTCTCTAAATGTAATATATCCTGTAGATAATTTAACTGGTTCACCGTCAACATTAATTGATTTTTCTATATCTTTTGCTATTGTCATAAAAGTTTCTATTTCTTGATTTAATTCAGAAGCTTTATCTTGAGTATAAACAAAATCCATACTAATAGAAATACTTAATAAAGCTGATAAAACAACTAATGTATATAACAATTCAATCATAGAGAATGCTTTTTTTATATTTTTCATGAAATTTTACTCCTTATAAAAATAATGAACCATTATATATTTTACATGTTTTTATATCTGTGTTTGCATTTAATACAGAACACAAAGTCGTAGAAAATGTTATTTCTGTTGGACTATAGTTACAATTTAAATTAACTGTTAATGTTTCTTTTGCTGTTAATGACTTACTATATTTATAATTATCTAAAACAGGTGTTGTTTGAGTACATAAACTAATTATATTATTTAGCTCTGATTTCATATATGCATTTTTTATTTCAGATTGAGTAGTATTACTATTAATAGTCTTAATATAATAGTAACTACCTGTTGTAATTATTGACGCACTAATTAATAAGCTAACTGTATAAACGATAACATAAGATAAGCCTTTTCTTTTTAATAATTTCATTTAAACCTCTTTTTTTAACCAGCCATTGATTGGTTGATAGCTCCAATTAATGAAAACATTGGCATATATACAGCAAACACAACAATTCCAACAATAGCAGATACAAATAAAGAAATAGTCATTGTTATCTTTGATATAACTTTTTTACTTTCTTCTTCAAAATGTTCATTAATCAAAGCAATTGTTTTTACTAAATCTTGTTTTAAAGATCCTGTTTTTTCACCAGCAGCAAAAGTTTCTTTATATATATCAGGAATATATACACTTTGCATGATAGCTCTTGATAATGGCAAACCATTTTTAACTTCAATATTCACAGCATTTATATCTTCTTTCATTTCTAAATTATTAATAGAAGAAGCAATTTCTTTTAATGCTTGAGGTAATGAAAATCCACTTTGAACAAACATATTTAAAGTAACAAATATTAAATAATTATAACTTGTTTGTATAAATTTACCTAACACAGGCATATTTAATAAAAACTTATCAAACATGGCTTTTGCTTTAATATTTGTTGTGTAAATCCATATAAAGCTAGCAACTAACATGATTATTCCATATAATAAATAGAAACCATTACTTTTTATATAATCCGTTGTACCTAAAACAATTTTTGTTAACATAGGTATTTCTCCTTTTCCAACTGAAGTAAAAATACCTTTAATTGGTTCTATCATAGCTGGAACAACAAATGCAACAATAGCAAAAGCAAATATTATTGTAAAAACAGGTCTAATCAATGATTTTTTTAAAGATTTTTTCATTAATGCTTTTTTTTCTAATAATTTTGCTATCTCAACTAATGTTATAGGCAATGTACCTGTCTTTTCTCCAATTTGAATTAATTGAGATATTTGATTATCAATTAAACCTGTTTTCTTAAATGCTATATAAGCAGGTAAACCTTCTTTAAAGTAATCTCTTAATGTAGATAAAAAAACTTTTGTTTGATATGAATATTCTTCATTTAATAAACTAGTAATGATATTAACAGGTGACATAGAAGATTTAATATATGTAGAAAATTTATTTAAAATAGATATAAATTCAAATTCAGGAATTTTTGTATCCATTATAAATATAGGTGTAATATCTTTAATTTTAATTAAAGATTGCCCCATTTTTTTTACATAATCTATAGCTTCAGTTTTATTATCAGCTGCAATAACTTTTGTTACAGGCTTACCTCTTTTAACTTTTGCGTAATAACGAAAAAGTCTAATTTTAGGATTTTTATTTAACTGCATTATTTAGCTCCTATTTATTAAATTAATTTTAAAATTTCCTGTAAAATATTTTAATACAAAATTTATTGTATTGTATCTAAAAACACAGGAGAATTCTTTATGAATAACAATAAAAAAAAATACCTAATAGACACGTCTGTTATTATTGACAATCCAGCTTTAAATTTAAAAGCTCTTTATCAAAATGGCGATAATGATATATTTATTACAGAGGTTGTATTACAAGAATTAGATAAGCACAAAGTATCTATGAATGTGGAAGTTGGTTCTTCAGCTAGATCTTTTTTTAGATCTGTACAATCAAATGAATTTCAAAGAACAGGTGAATTTGAATTTAAAAATAAATATGACGTTATTTATCAAACAGAGTTAAATTTTGAAGAATTGTCAGAACCTATTAAAATATTTATTATAAATAGAAAAGAAAATCAATATAAGATTTCTAAAACAGAACCAAATGATTTAAAAATTCTTGAAATAGCAAAAGACTATGAATTAACTTTAATTACAAATGATATTTCATTTAAAGTTATTGCAATTAGTGAAGGAGTTAAAGCTCAAAGTTTAAAAATCAATGAAGTTTCTTCTCCTGAAAAGATATCATTCCTTTATGAATATAATATAGAGGAATCTGTATTAAATGATAAGGATACTGAAAAAAAAGCTCTTGAAAATATTTTTTCAAATCAAAAAAAATGGAATCAAATTGTTATTAATGAAACTAAAAACGGTATTGAAACTGGTAAAAAAAGATTTTATATTGTTAATGGTGTTGGATTAATAAAATCTAAATCTGAAGAATCAGATTTTAAAGATTATGTAGTTAAACCTAAAAATTTAGAACAAAGATTTTATGCAGATTTATTGTCTATGCCTTTTAATATTTTTGCTGTTACAGGTTCTACAGGTTCAGGAAAAACACTTTTAGCTATTCAAGAAGGAATTAGAAGAGTTCAAGATCCTAAATCACCAATTGACGGTATTGTATATATGAGATATACAGTTAATACAACTGATAAACATGCAGAATTAGGTTTTAGAGCTGGTGGAGAAGACGAAAAATTAAGTTACTTTAATTATCCTTTAAATGCTGCTATTAATTTCTATTTAGAGAAAGATAGTAAAAATAAAAAAGAAAAAGAAAGTTGTGAAAAATCAGGAATTTATTTAAATGAATTAACAACTGATTTTATGAAAGAAAATAATATTGTTGTTACAGATATTGCTCATACAAGAGGTATTACTCTTTCTAAAAAATTCGTAATTTTTGACGAAATTCAAAATGCACCAAATTCAATTTTACAATTAATTGGAACAAGAATTGGGCAAGATACAGTAATTGTATTAATGGGAGACTTTAGACAAGTTGATCACCCTTATTTAAGTAAAAATAGAAACTCTTTAGTTACTCTTTTAAATGTTGCTAAAAATGATCCTATGGTTACAGCTATTCAATTAAAACAAACTATTAGATCTGAAATTGCTGAATGGTTTCAGGAGAATATTAAATAATGTGTAAAATAACAGTTGTTAATAAATTCGATTTAAGAAGATATGAACACCAATTAGAAAGAACTCTTTTAATAAGAGTTACTTCTATATATCCTTTACTTAGATTGAGAAGACCTTATACTAAAGATTTGGCTTATTTCTTTGACGACTCACTTGAAGGAGATAACTTAATAACTCCTTCTGAGGCAAAAGAGATTATTGACGAAGTTATTAATGGAAATTATGACGAAATTATAATTTCTTGTGATTATGGTGTTGGTAGAAGTCCAGCTATAGCTTTTGCTATTTCAGAAATACTTAATATTCCTTTTAATATTTCTAAATATCCTAGCTTCAATAAATATGTTTATCATGCAATTAAAAAGGCTTATAATGAAAAATAAAGACAAAATAGGATTTTTTATATCTGACGCAAGTTTAGATCATAAAACAAAAGTTGCCAGTATTGGTATTGTTGATTTAACAACTAAAGAAAATTTTTCAATACAAATAACTACAACAAATATTGTAGAAGCTGAATCAGCTGGAGTAATTGAATCTCTAAAAATAGGTTCTAAAAGATATAAAAATATTATAGTTTTTTGTGATAATATTTACTCAGTAAATGAAACAAGAAAAAATATATTATCTTCTCCTTATTGGAAAAATCAATTTTATTATATACAAATTGTTTGGTTGCCTAGAGAATATACTCATATAGCTGATTTTTTTAGTAAAAATATAGAAGATAGTGATCTTAATAAATATTTAAAAATAGAGTCTTTTAACAATCTATCTACAAGAGAAAATGTTTCTACTATTTTATTAACAAAAGAAGATAAAATAGATATTTTAATTGAAAAAATTAAAAAACTTGAATTAATTAAAGTAGATTTTAAATCTAATGTTTTAAAAAATTTATTTAATGAATTCATATTTATTGATAATGTAAATAATGAAATAGATTTGATAAAATGTGATTTTAAAAATTTATTAATTGAAAATAATTTTTCACTTGATTCAAAGATTAAAGAAATTATGGAAATGGTGTTTTTAATTTAAAACACCATTCCAATTATTATTTTTTATTGTAAATCAATTCAGCTTTTTTTATGTTATTTTTTGCTAATCTTAGATAAGTATTTTTATTATCACCTGTTAATAAATATTCCGATACACCCAAATAATAATTACAAGTTGACATAACTTTAAAATTAGACATACAATCTTTATTTTGTAATAAGTTTTTAACTTCGGCAGGTCTTCCAGTTCTTATAAGATAATCAGCATATCTAATTTTTTTATCATAAAAACCTATATCTGCATTATTTTTAAATAAAAGATAATAATTTTCAGCTATATTTGGTTTTCCATAACCATAATCATAAGCATAAGCATTTAATTTAATTGCTTCTGCATTAGTTACTTTTCCATACATATTTTTAATTGCTTCTTTTGGTAAATTAATATATTGTAAATAATTTAAAAATTCATTTTTATCATGATTAATAATTGAAAACCATTCTAAATCTTGAGAATATCTAATATTTTTATAATCTTTTGTTACAAAAACTTTTTCTTCAGCAACAGGAATTGGGCTTTTAGCTGTTGGCCTTTCATTGTTAAAATCTTCACTAATATTATCATTAACTTTTGAGTTTTTATCTACTGAACCTGTCATGTTCATTTCAGAATCTTGATTAAAATTATTTTTAACCTCATTTGAATCAACAACTTCTACATTTGTATCAGGTATTTTAAAGTCTTCACTAGCAATAGCCATTGAAGATAATAAACAAGCACAAATACTTATTTTTAATAAATTTTTCTTCATTATTAAACTCCATAAATTAATGTTTCTTCAATTTTTTTGAAGATAGTAAAAAAATTATAACAAAAATTTTAAATTTAAAACTCTTTTTAAGTTTGATTACGTTAAAATTAAATTTATAAAACTAAAAAAAGGTGTTTAACTATGGTTAATATAGAAAAGATTGTTTGTTCACTGTTAATTCATGAAAGATTAAGTTTTAATCAATATAAATTAAAAAAAGATATGTTTATTGATAAAAATTATCAAAACTATATTTTATTTTTAGGTGATAATTTAGGTGGAAAAGATATTCATGAGTTAAATCAAATTTTTTTATCTAAAAATGGTTCAACTGATTTATTTTTTTCTTTAATGGATTTAGAAAAATTATTAGAAGTTTTCAAAATAAGAACTATTATAGAGTTATTATATAAACAAACTATTAAAAATTTAATTCAATTAAAAATTGATAAAATTGACGGTTCATTAAGTGATAAAAATGCTTTAGAAGAAATACAAGAAATATTAAATGAAGTTAATGAATTAATCATTCAATTAAATAAAGAAAAAACAAAAAAAGATCCTTTAAGCTCTTATAGAGAACACTTATCTAATGTAGTTGCTAAACAAATAGAATCAAATGGTATAACAAATAATGTTATTGGTGTTACAACTGGTATATACGCTTTAGATTTAATAACAAAGGGGTTGAAACCTGCAGAATATGTTATCGTTGCTGGTAGACCGTCTATGGGTAAAACTTCAAGTGCATTAGATATGGTTGCAGCAACTATAAAAGCAGGTAATTCAGCTTTAATCTTTTCTGTTGAAATGCCTGCTGAACAAATGATTGCTAGAATATTACCTAAATTAAATAAAAAATTAACTTTAGATAATACTTTGTATGGTCTTGACTTTGAAAAACACCAATTAGAAATTGAAGCTACACTTGACTTATTAGAAAAGTCTAGATTAAAAATTGAAGATTTTAATGATTATTCTACAGTTACTATGTTTGATTTAGAAAAGATATCTTTAGAAACTTTAAAAGAATTTGGTACTTTAGATTTAGTTGTTTTAGATTATATTCAATTATTATCTTCAACATTAAAAAATGCTGACGAAAATGCACAAATAACTGATATATCTAGAAGAATAAAAGGTTTATGTAAAAAAACAAATGCACCTTGGCTTGCATTATCTCAATTAAGTAGAGATATAGAAAAAAGAGCTGATAAAAGACCTTTAAATTCAGATTTAAGAAGTTCAGGTTCTTTAGAACAAGACGCAGATTTAATTTTATTTCCTTATAGACCAACAGTATATTTAGAGAGGGAATTAAGAGAAAAAATCAGTAAGAAACCAGATAACCAAACTTTATTAGAAGCTCTAGAAGCTATTAAATTTGCTGAAATAGAAAATGCTGAAATTATTATATCAAAGAATAGAAATGGACCTACTGGTACAGCTCCTACTCATTTTCATAAAAAGAGTGCTTCTTATGTTAATGTTGGAGATATGGATTTATACAATGATTCATTTGAAGAATTTTAAAAGAAGTGGATTTTAATCCACAACTTTTAATAAACAGTTCCAGATTCTGGATATTGATTGGTTAAATCATTCCAGAAATCTTTAAAGTCACTCATATCTATATCTAATCCTGCAGTTGCAGATAAATATTCTTTAAATTCAGTCATATCAATACATTTACTTTTATATTGAAAAGCTTTTGTTGGATCATAATCACCAACTTGGTGAGCACCGTCAATTGTTCCAGGTGCACTCATTTCTGTATCAGAACATTGTTTAAAAGAAATATAATTTAAATCTCTTATAGATATACCTGTACAGTGAGCCCAATCTCTACCTAATTGAGCTTTTAATTGTTCAACTAATATTTTTGATAATATTTGATCATAACAACAATAATGATATCCGTCTAAAACACACTCATTTTGTAAGAATGAACCAGCTAACATGGATTCTTCTGCACATTTTATTTCAATTAAATGACAAAGATCAAATTTTAATGCTTTTTGTGTTCTTTCATGTCTTTTATTAAGTTCTTTAGCGTCGTCTTCATTATGACAACTATCAATACTTCTAAATGAAGTTGCTACATATAATGCTATTTTTAATACAGCAGCAACAACTGGTCCCCAAGGTCCCATAAATTTAGCTGCAAAGTTAATTGCTGCTGTTGCACCAGCTCTTAATGTAGCTCTATCGTCACCTGTACTTGGCTGTCCAACGTCTCCAGATCCACCAAAAGCAACACAACCAGCTAGACCTGCTACTGTAGTGGCCATACTAATCATAGCTTGCATTTCTTTCATTTTACCTTTTAATTCGTCCATGGCAGCTTGATCCATTCCTGCAACATTAGAAAATTCATTCATTTGTTTCATTCTATAAGAAACAATTCCTTCAGACGGTGAAGGTGGTATTACATATACATAATCATATATATTTTCAGGAGGACTCATTGTTGCAAATTGTTGAACCAAATCATTAAATTGTGTTTCGTCCATTGTCATAACTTCAGACTCACTAGCTGATACGTCTGAACCAGTATTACATACTTCGTCAACAGGATCACATTCTAAACCACCACTATCCTTGTCTGCCATAAACTCATAAGCTGTTGTTATAACTTGAAATCCTGCTGCCATTACACAACGCCCAATATTTGTATAAAAAGTTTCAGTACCAGCAGCTATTGCAGAATCTACTGCAGAATCTGTAATTAAATTTCCATTTGCTGTTGCTGAATCCATAAAACTAGTACCTGCATTAGTACCTGCTTGAGCTGCAGCATTTGACATTGCCTCTCCACCTATAGTAGAAGTTGCTCCACTTTGAACAGTATCTCCTATTGCATTACCAGTTCCATTAACAAATTCTCCTACACTTGTATTTGTTAATAAACCTCCTCCAGTACCGTCAGGTTGAGCAGGAGTTGTTGATTGCATTAAAAAAGACATAGCCATAGAAGCCCAAAACATTGGATCTTCAGCCCAAGAAAAATCTGATTTTGTTCCTATTTCACAATAACCTTTCCAACCAGACCAAATATGTTCAATTTGATCATAAGAACCTAATGCAGCAAGTAAAGAACCTAATGTATCACTATAATTTTTAGAAGAATATGTATCATACTTACCAGGTGTAATAGATCTATCAACTTCTTCTTCAGACCAACGAAGACATTTTCCTTGTTCAGTAATAGTAACTTCACATTTTCTAACTTCTTCTTTTTTAGTTAATACATTAACACCTCTTGAATCACCTAAAGGAAAATACTCTGTTTTTAATGGTGTATCACAATTAACATTACCATTTACAGTTGAATTTAATTGAGGTGTTCCAACAACAGCAGCAAACATAGCACTATTTGCAATTAAAGAATAAGATAAGAATAAGCTTATAAACTTATTCTTATATGAAAACTTATTATTCCACATTTTTATTGAACCTCTCTAAATTGATTATCAGCACAATCACTGAATTCTCCAAAACAACGATAATGTCTAATTTCTTTTTTATCTAAAGTTGCTAACCAAACTCTATTTGGAAATGGCATTGGAGATTGTAATTCATATGTAAAACCTCTATCCATATTTAAAGGCTGAACAAAAATTTTAGTCATTGCTTGATCTTTCACATAATCGTCATTTGATTTTTGACAATAATTACTTAAATCTGTTCTTTGACTTTCATGAAATACTCCTGATACTCCACCACCCCATTCTACAGCTTTATCTTTTACACAAGCGTCAATATGTTCACCGTCAATTATACCAGGTGCTATATTCATACTTAAAGCAAAGTTTACTTGAGCATATTTTAATCCCATAGGATCACTTACTCCAGCAAAAGAATTTTCATGTATAGTTCTTGTAGATAAAATTGTATCATACTTATTATAAGCTTCTAACTTATAATCTCCTATATATGGAACTAAAACAACTAAAGAATTAACTGCTCCTAAATAAACCGTTCCAACAACTTTTTGCATTTTAGATATGTTTGTTGCACTACCTGTTACTATTGGAACAGCTGGTGAAGTTACATTTTCTCTAAATAATTGTATGTTTGATACAACTTCTTTATCATGTGAATCACTTTTTGTACACCAAGGATTATACCATTTACATTTTGGATATCCATAATTAATTGATAATTCGTCTGGGTGTGTAACTCTTGTTACTTCACTTTGTTCAAAACCTTGACATATTAAAGTTGATTCTTTATTTTTATAAATTAATTTTAATTTATTTAAAAATTCACCTGGTTCATATCTACCTGTATCTGATTTAACATGTTGATAAGTCATTCTAACAAAACCAGCTGGATCATTATGTGAACTTTGTTCTCCAGATACTGCTGCTGCTGCAAATCTAAATCTAGAATCATAAGGTCCGTCTCTATATAAACTAGTTGGTATGTCTTTATATATATGATATTCAGTGTATTGTCTATCCATATTTTTTGATTTAGCTAATAAAATCATTAAAATAATAATTACTACAACTACAATAATCCCTATACCCGTTGCACCTAATGCAGCCATAGCAGCCATACCTGCTTGACCAGCAGCATAAACAGCCAGTCCAGCTGTTGCACCACCAATTAAAGACGTAGCTATATCTGGTGTTTTTGCTTTATATGATATATGTTTTAATATAGCATGATATTGCATGTAATCAGTTATTTTTGTCATAGGTTGTAAAGGTAATATTTTATCTGAAGCTAAACTAGTAGATACTTTTATACTATTAGTTAATGGATTCCAACTATTAAAATTAGAATAATATCCCCAACCACCTCTAATATAATCTTCAAATATAAATATATTTTGTACACCGTCCATTCTTGAACTAGCTGATTCACTTCTTGGTGTGGGTGTACACATTTCTTTAGTTGTTCCAGTTGGTAATGTTCCAGTTGTAATACCAGCATTAGATAATGCAATACCAGTCAATGTTTCTTGATATGAAGACGGTGAACCGTCACCTGTTGTCACCTGACAAGAATTTGTCGCTTGTAAACTAGAGAAACTAGACTCATTATAATAACCGTCCAAACAATAAGCTCTCTTCATGCAATCTAAACCTGTCATTGAACTATTGAATGAAAATTTAATAATATCTGAAGATATTCTATAAATACTACTCATTTGTGAATCAGCACCTACTTTATTTAATTTTAAAGTACATGAATCAGCACCTGTTGTAGGATTTTTAGAATAAACATATGTATTTAAATATGAAGCAAATCCATTATTTGCGGCATAATTAGAACAATCTGCTTGACTATTAACTAAACTATCAGGAATAATAACTTCTCCTGTTGGAGTAGCTAAATTTTCTGTGCTAAATGCAGGATCCATAATTGTTGGTTGTCCTGAAGCGTCATTATTTTGAAAAACAGCTATATTTTTATTTGTCCATGCTGCACCTTGAGTTGTACTAGGATCATAAATATCACAATTAATACCTATATCAACAGTTCCACTTCCAGGAGCTCCTCCACCAGAAGTTAATGTTGTTGTTGATTGTTGAACTTGAATTTGACCATTATTTTGAGGTAATTGATCTGGCATTGCTGATAATAATATATATTCGTCTTTTCCACCGTCAAAAACAGTATCTTTTGTATCGTCAAGATTAACTCTTGTTATTTTATGTTTAAAATAACCATTATTAGTAACAACCATATTAATATCTTGCATAGTCATAGATTCGTCAACTGTATCTGTTCTAATACAATTAGGTAAATTTTCATATTCGTCTACAGCTGTAATTGACATATCAACTGTTTTATCTTCGTATGGTCTTTCTTGTACACAATTTTGATCAATATTTTCAGTTCTTGTAATTTGCTCATATTCTAAACAAGTTCTATTAATTTTTTTCTCAATATTAACAGGAAAATCTAAAACAGCTCCATTTGAAATTGGTGCAGCAGGGCATTTACCTTTTAATGCAGTTACTTCTCCTAAACCATTAGTAACTGGAGGAATATCTCTACCACCATATATTTTAATACATGTTTTTGTTGAATAACAAGTATCTATTGCTGTTTTATTTGAACCAGCAGCTAAAACACAATCTTTTAATTCTTGACATTGATAAGCACCTGTAGAATTAGGACATTCTTGAGGATAAATAACAACATTTGATTGCTCTAAACATTTATCAATAGAAGGTGGTGAAGGAGGACATTCATATTCTTTTGTTACGATATTATCTTTTACTTTAACTTCTTGCATAACACCAGCAACTAAAACTTCACCTTTTACATAACCTTTACCAACAGTTTCTTCAGCTGTTAATCTACATGCATTATTTATATATCCTCCACATTCATTAACCTTACAAATTGGTTGGTGCATATCTCTAACACATTCAGGAGCAATTGTTCTAGAATAATATTCTGTACAATGAGCTATTCTTGTTCCTGTAGCATTAGTTAAAGCAGCAGTATCATATCTTGTACATGCTTGAACTTGTAATGGAATATCAGCTTGATTAATTCTTTTTAAAACATTTGGATCGTATAAACCTGGAACTTCATTTGGATATTCTCTAATAACTTTCCACCAAGAAGCACAAACTTTAATTGGTTTATATATATCTTCTGTATCAAATTCAATTACACAAAATGCAGGTATTTCTGAATTTGTTTTTTCAAATTGTCCAAATTTATTTAATTTAACATTTAATTTTGAAGAGTCACAACTAATTTTTTCTAAATCTGTACTCCAATTTTCATAAAATTGTTTATTTCCTAATTCATTAACATAAAAACTATCTGCACAACTATTTCTTTTAGCTCCAACCCATATTTTTTCAACTAAATTTGAATTAACTTGATCATTACTAAATGAACTACCTAAAAACATACTTTCTGCTGCTGTATCAACAATAGCTGGTTTTCCACCGAATCTATTAGCTAATGTTTTACATTCACCATAAGTCATTCTTGTTTTAGATATACCATATGTTTTCATATTAAACCCTTTTGAATAAGCAAAAGTAGTATCAATATCCATTTTTGAAATACCAGGTTGTTCTAAAAATTTACAACTATCTTGATTTTTATCATATACACCATAACCAACAAATACTTTTTTACCTGTATAAGCACTTAAGTCAAATTTATCAATTAAATGTATATTTTCTTTATCAAAAAAATTAGAAACTCCAGCAACAGGTAAATCAGAAGGAGCAGAGCTTTTAAGTATATCACTTATAATATCAGAACTTCTTACAGACGATTCAATTGTTGAGGTTGCTTGAGCTGTATTCAAAAAAGTAAATACAAAGATAAGAACATAAGAAATGATTTTTCTTACTCTAAGAGAGAAGTTCATACTATTACCTCCAAATTATTTATAAAACAATTTATTTAAAAATTGTTAAAATTTTGGATTATTCTAGCATAATTTTTGAATAAAAAATATTGAAGGTAATTAAAGAGATAAACCGAATATGTAGTAGCTATCTTTTCTTTTAAACAAGTAAAGATTGTATTTATCTGTTAAAAAAAGTTTCGAAAAATGATTAACTGTTTTTTTATTTAAATAAAAAACATTAAATAATGAAGTATCTAACATTAAATTTTCTTTAGTTACATTAAAAATCTTTTTTAAACTAATTGTTATTGAATTATTCAATATTGGATTAAAAAAAATCTTGTTAGCAAATAAAAATTTCTTTGGCTCTTTTAGATCAGCTATATTAAAATCAAAGAAAACAGAAGCCTCCATAGAAGCTGCTGTTTTTAAGTTTGAAAAAATATTATCAAGTAATAAAAATTCATGTAGATTAATTTTTTTATAGAAAAATCTATTTTTTTTAACAACTGATAATTTATAATTTTCTATATCAATTGTTTCATTAACAGAATCAATAAATTTTGCTTGAATTAAATTTTCTTGCTCTATTAAGCTAAAGTTTTTATTAAATGATTTTGTTAACATTAATTTCTACTCACTAAAACATATTCGTTTTTACTGTCTTTAGTCATAATATAATTTAAATTAGATTTAACCTTAGCTAACCAAATTTGTTTAAACTTATCAGTGCTAGAATGGTATTTTCCAATTGTATCCCAATTGTATCCATGACTATCTATTAAGTTTTTTAATATCTTAGCAGAAGCTGAAATATTTACATATGGATCTAAGATTTCATTTTTACTTATATCAAACTTTTTTAACCAAATTGTATTTACTTGCATTAAACCATAATCAATAGTGTTATTTGAATTGAAGTTTTTTAAGTCTTCTTTGTAATCACTATTCTCCGTTAAGGCAATTGCTTTCAGTAAAATAAATGGCACCTTATATTCTTTACTGGCCTGCATGAATTCATTATCAAATTCATAAAATCTATCGTTTATCTTATCAGCTGTATCAGTTATGGCAAATAAATTATAGATAGAAATAATCATTAAAAAAGCTATTTTCTTTAACATTACTTATAACTCTCTATAATTTTTTGAACATTTATTTCTTTTGCAATAATAAATGGATTTTTAACGATAAGTTGATTTTCTTTAACTGATATTTCATTCAACTCGATAAATAAACTTCTAGAATCTGTAGATAAACAAAATAATTCAGCATTTGTATCTGTTAAATTATTAATCATACATTCTTTGAATTCTAAATTTGTCTTAAATTCAAAATCCTTTAAGTTATTTACAAACATAGAATTGTTTGTATCCTTTTTCAAATCTAAAATTTGACTCTTAATAATTCCTTTATGGAATCCTCCCTGCTCACTAGCAAAAATAAAACTATTTAGTAACAAACAAGATAAAAATATTTTCTTCTTCATAATAAGTACCTCACTATAATTGATTCGATAATACTAATAAAACATTAATTATTAGAAAAAACATAGTTACTTCTAAGTATCTTGTTAAAAAAGTCGTATTTAAATCATTATATTTAAACAATGAATAATAAATAGGCTTTAATCCAAAAGTAATGTTATTTATTTCATATTTATCTTCACTTATAATTAATTCTTTTAAATCTTGACCTTCTTTTATAAAAAAGTTAAAGCCTGTCAGAAAAGGAATTATTCTAATATATTCTTCATAAGTTATATTATTATAAGTCGAACACATTTTGTCTTTCAATACATTTACTGCTTCTAAATATTTATCATAATTATTTTTATGAAAAATATTATTATCAATAACTGTTAACATATTTAAATCAAAAACATATTCTTTTACTAAAGTTGACTCTCTGTTTAATGAACTCATACTAATATTTATCCATTCAGAAATACCAAATTCTTTTTTCAAAGATTCTTCAGCAAATTTTAAGTAGTTAAAAAAATAAGGAATAAAGATATGTAATGAAATAACTATTATACATACGATTATATAATCGTAAACAAATAATGTATTACTTACACCATGTAATTTTAAGTAAATAAAAGTTAATATACCTACAAGAACGAATGATATCGGATATAGGAAAACTATTAACTCACCAAATTTCTCTTTCAATATTATTTTTATTGATTTTTCAACAATATCTATATTATTAACTAGTCTGTTATTTGGCATAAAAGAGTTAGTAAAACTATAAATAAACTGAAACTCATAGTAAGAAGTTAAATACAATAAAATAATTGCAAATAACTCAAAATAATAAAAACTATTCATTCAAATCCTTTTTCTTAATTTTAACTTATTAAATTTTACCTAAAAAAAAAGAAATTTTCTAATATAAAGTGATTTTTTAATAAAAGTTTAAGGAAAGGTGTGTTATAAATTTGTATAAATATAATAAATTATATTAAATTAAAGGATTTAACAATGGAACTAATTAAAGATTTATTTTACTTTTTTGTAAACATTTTTGTTTACTATGCAGATTTTATCAAATTTATAGTGTCTTTATTTATTAATAAAATAGGGTATGTTGATTTTTTCACAATATATATTAGTTTTTTCATACCAACAGCTTTACTATATAAAAGAATTGTAAGACAATCATTTTTAGACGTTTCATTAAACATAACATTACATATATATTTATTTATTATGGTTGGTTTTGCAGTTATGGGATCAAATGGAATTGTTTTTAAAAATGTAAATGGAGAATTACAAGATATTGCAAGAGGAACTTTTTTCTGGTTTTTATTAACTATGTATGGAATTCAAACTATTGCTCATAAAGTATCTGTAATCGAAACTGCTGGAAAAAGAGTTGTTGATTACAGAGAATCTATTAATACAAATAAAAGAAAAAATAATAGATTTTATAAAGTAAAAAAAATAAGAGATTAATTTCTCTTATTTTTTAATATCTACTCCTGAATACTCTGTTGGAACAAATTTTTCTACAGCCCATTCTTTTACATTAGCTACAAAAGAAGATTTTAAACCGTCATTCATTGTATGACTTACCGATAAAGCTCCATTAATTTGATTTTGAATATCTATACCTCTTCTTTCTTTAAATGCGTCGTCTAATGCTTCTACAAAGAAAGCTGAATTTATAAAATTACCACCCTTTGTAAATTGATTCATTCTTCCGTCTGTACTTCCAAAATCAGAATCCGTTATATCTGTTTTATATCTATTACCATTTATAATAAAATTATAATTTCCATTAGAAGATCTTTCGAATTCAACTATATGTTCTTCATTTTGATTTTTAGAAACATTAATAGAACCTATAACTCCTATTTTATTTTCTTCTAATGCTTTCATACCTTGTCTTTCTAAAGCTATTAATTCATTCATTCCTTTTTTATATTCTTTTGTTGTATCTAAATTATCATTAACAGAAGTTGTTATAACAGTTGCTACAGCAGTTCCACCAGCTGCTCCTAAAGCACCAGGTGTTTTAATAATAGTTCGAGCTGCGTCAACAGCTAACTCTACTTCTCCTAAACCAAGAACTTCTCCTACAGCACTTCTTGCAGCCCCTTTACCTAATTCAATACCTAATCTAGCTCCACCTTGTACTAAATTTTTACCAGCATTAGCCAAACCATTTACAGTCATTAAAGCTTTTAATTTTTTAGATAAAGGTTGTTGCTTAGGTTCAAAATTAATTGCTTTTTCAACTTTAATTAATCTTTTTAGTTCCTTTTCTTCTTTATCTGTTAAATTACCAAATTTTGCTTTTTCTTTTAGAATTTTTATTTTTTCTTGTCTACCAATAGAGTCTTTTCTCATATTTTCTAAACTATTTTGTTTACCACTTAATCTTCTGTATTCTTTTTCTTCTTCAACTGATACTTTTAATCCTTTAGCTCTTTTTTCGTCAATTTCTTGAATTCTTTTTTTTCTATTTTCTTCTTCTATTTGACCTTTAGGTTTTTTCTTTTCTCTATCGTAATCTGTTAAATCAAATAAACCTGTAACTGATTTCGCATAGCTTAACAACTCTTTAGCTTCAGCAGCAGCAACCATAACTGATAAACCAACCATATCTCTAACATTATTTGTTGATTTCATTTCAACAAATTCATTTGTTACTTTACTTCTAGCAAAATCTTTAACTCCAGCGTCTTTTAATAAATTATGTGCTATTTCTTTATCTTTTATTGAATTAAAAGCTTCAACTGAATCATTTAGATTTAATAAAGCTGAGTCAGCAATTATTGCTTTTTGAATGTCAAATTCTTTATTTCTTGAATTTTTTGCATTTTCATTTATTTGATCTATAGTTAAATTTTTATCTGTATTAGCTTCTGTTATTGCAGATAAACCTATTTTTGTTGCTGCTAATTCGTTAAATAACTTAGTTTTATATAAAATATCTGACAAAACAGCTTCTGAATCGTTAATACCAATTTTTGTTCCTGTTAATTCAGCATTAGTTAATATTTTAGCTTTTACGTCTGAAGAAATATTATTAAACATTTCACCTGCTTTACCTTGTGTAGAAATAAATCCCATATCTTCAGCTATTTTATTGAAACCACCTTTTTTACTTTCTTTGTTACTAGGCATAGATAATACATTATCTATTCTATTTATTTTTTCATTCATTGTTTTTAAATTATTTTCACCTATTTCAACAGCTTCACCTATTACATTTTTTTCAACTCTTTGCTCCTTACTAAAAGTATCTCTTAATGTTTGAGCTGTTAGATTTTCAACAACTTCTGTTGTTGCTGTAGCTGAACTAATATTTAAAATCTTTTCACCAGTTGAATTATCTTTCAATGTTAAGTCTCCTAAATCATTTCTATTTATCCAACTATCATTGTTTTGTTTAAATAAACCTAATTGTATCTGTTTACTTTGTTCTGTAAATTCAGAAATTGTTGACTTCATAGCATTTGTATTAGCTACACCAATTCTCATTTTAGCTAATAAATCTGCATTAGCTGGATCAACTTTATGTACTAATGCCTGGAATTTTTCTTCAGACATTTCTTTTACTGTATTCTGAAATGCCTCTCTACCTAAAACTTGAGCTGCTTTATTTATATCTCCATTAGTAGCTTTTAAAGTCTTATCCATTTCTTCTTGAGTAGCAATTGTATTTTGAGCTGCTTTTCTTCCTTCTCCAACACCTATTTCTTTAACTCTCTTATCATTTACATTGCCATTTATATCAATTTCATTAGTTAATGTTTTTTGTTCTGCTAATTTCATTATATTACCTTTTTGTTCAGCATTAACAGCACCCATATTTTTATCAGCATTAGGATTATTTAAAAACATTTCTGCGTCAACAAAATTTTTATTAATATCTAATTTAGTTTTGGCAGCACTTCCGTCAAATAATTTATCCATATTAGAATTCTTTTGATCAAAATTACCTGCTGAATCTAAAGCATTTATTCTTGAATTTAACGAATCTTGTTCTGCTAAAGAAATAGTTTTCAATCCTTTTTCTCTTCTTTCTTCATTTATTTTTTTATTAGAAGATATTTGAGACAAATCTTTATTTATACTATCAGAAGTTAAATTAGCTGATAATTTACTAGCTAATCCTTCTCCTATACCTGATAATAAAGAACCTGAACTTTTTAATAATAACCATGTTAATCCAGGTATCATTCCATATAAATATCCAGCAACACCAGCAATCATTGCTGAATCATTTAATAAACCAATTCCTTGAGCAGGATTAAAACCGTCTGTTTGATACATTTCAGAAAATTTATCTGTTGAAACTAATGATAAAAACATATTTAAAACAGCTGCCATTGGAGACCATAATTCAATCCATATTAATGTTTGTAAATAATTCTTCAAAACAGACATACCACCAGGTAATAACATTACTATAAATACAAGCGGGAAAAATGCATACATAACAGCTCTCATACCCATTTGTAAATAAGGAAGCATTTGTGCTACATAAAATCCTTGTCCTACATTATCTGTAACCAATTCAGCAATTGTTTTACCAGTAGCAAAAGATAATTCACCTGGAGCTATATTATTTTTTACGTCATACATTTGATTTGCTAAAGCTGCATTTAAAACAATATTTTTTCCAGCAGCAGAACCAGTTAAAGTCTTATCACCTGTTAAGATATTCATTGTTTCAGGATTCCAATAATCTTTCAAATTACCTTTACATAATAATTTATCTGAATTTTGTATTTCGTATAAAATATGATCTACTTTTAACCAAATTTCTTGGCATGTAAATATTTCTCCATTTAATGAACCTAATAAATTTCCTGGTAAAGCATTATTAACTCTAAAATCTGTTATTAAAGTATTTTTATCTGGACTTGTTGGATTTAAATACACATTAACTTCTGAAACACTTGTTCCAAAATAATCTTTTAAAGTTTGTCTTAAATTTCCTGTATTAGAAATAGCTGTAATTAAAGTTGATCCGTCTTCTCCTTTTACAGAAGCTGGTGCAGCAATACAATCTCTATATATAGAATCCAAACCTTCCATTAAAGTCATTTTATCAGCACTTCCAAAATCAGTTGTAAAATCAGTAATTTTAGAATTTAAAACCGTATTAATTCCTTGCAAATAAGATACAGCGTCAGATTTACTTGTATAAGTTGTTAAATCTGCGTCAACTGCTGTAAATCCCATTGTAGCAAACCTAGTTGTTTCTTTACCAACTTCGTTAATTAAAGAAAATGTCCAAGCCAATGCTTCTGGAATATTACCTACTACAACTCCAGTAGTTGGGGTTGTTGTTATTATACTTTCTTTACTAGATATTCCAATTGGACAAAAGCTAGGTATATTATTTGTTTTTATAATCATTTGAGATTTATGAGAAAACATAATTGTTAATAAACCTGTTCCTATTAATAAATATTTAACAAATGTTTTTAAAGATCCCAAACCAATTCCTTGTTTAGCATTCATGATAGAAATTGTTAAAACAAGAAATCCTCCAACTAAAAAAACAATTTTTAATAATTCTAAATAATCAGGAGATTGAAAAAATTGAGCTATAGTATTAAATATATTAAAATATGTATCAACCATAGAACCATTTTCAACGTCAAAAATATATACTAAATTACCACTTGAATCAGTGGTTTTATTAGCATATATATTTGTTAATAATAAAAATATTAATAATAATTTATTCATAAAAAATCCTTTTTATTTTATTCCTGTCATATGAATAGCATTCATTAAATTTTGCATTTGTTCACCACTAAAAGTTTGAATCATTTTATCTGTAACTTTTGTATTTTTTCCTATTTTTTTTGCTAATTCAGCACCTTTATTTCCTAATTTTCCTAAATTCTCAACTGTTTTAGCTGTATTAGCAGGTATTGATAAATAACCTACCAATTCCTGAGCTGTTTTAGCATTAGCCATAAAGTTTCTACCTGTAATACCTTCAACATTATTTGTTTTAACCATTTGAACATAATCATTAGTAACTTTTGAACGAGCCATATCACTAGGATCTACACCCTCTTGTTTTAAACCTTTAGTTACAAGGTTATTAACACTTGAATTAAATGCTTCTGGTTCAGCTTTTATTTGTTTAGATAAATTTTCTGCTACTAATCTTCTTTGGTGTAATGCTTCAGTTGTTAATTCACCTGCATGTTCACCTGTTTTATATGTATCATTTATATTAGATACATTAAATCCTAAAGTTTTTAATTGTTCTGCAGAATCATTTAATAATTTTTCTCCACCTTCTTGTTTTCCAAATTCATTATAAAGACCTTTAGTTCCTTTAGAATCTCCACCATAATATGTTTCATTACTTAAAATTTGTTCTGAATCAACTTTTCCAGCAACAGTAGCTGTATAACCAGCATTTGTTTGAGTATTAGCTGAAGTATCTTTTTTTGTAGCGTCATACATTTGTCCTGCTGCTCCTTGAATACTTTTTAATCCTGCAGCTTGACTTAAAGCTTGTTTTTTATCAGCATAAGAAGCATTTTTATCATTTAAAATACCTGACAATCTTTTTGCTTCTGCACTGTCAGGATTAGAAGTATCTTTAGCAAGAATATCTAAACCTTTTGTTAAGGCACTAACTTTATAACTAGCTTCACCTATTTTAACACTTTCACCAACAACAGCAGCTTCAACTCTTTGTCCTTTATTAAATGTATCCCTTAATTTTTGATCAGTTAAATTTTTAACAGCGTCTGTTGTTGCTGTAGCAGTAGAAGTGTTTAAAACTTCTTTACTAACTTTACTATCAACAAAATTACCATTTTTATCTTTTGTAAATAACATATTTTGTTTACTTTCTTCTGTATTATTGCTAACTGTATCTTTCATTGCGTCAGTTTGAGCATTACCAGTTCTCATTTTAGCTAATGAATCTGCATTAGCTGGATCAACTTTATGTACTAATGCCTGGAATTTTTCTTCTGACATTTCTTTTACTGTATTTTCGAATTTTTCTCTACCTAGAACTTGAGCTGCTTTATTTATATCACCTTTTGTATATTTTAAAGTTTTATCCATTTCTTCTTGAGTAGCAATTGTATTTTGAGCTCCTTTAGCTCCTTCTCCTTTAGATATTTCTAATGTTCTTTTATCATTCACATTACCCTTTGCGTCAACTTCGCCAGTTAATGTTTTTTGTTCTGTTGTTTTCATAACACTACCTTTTTGTTCTGCATTAACTGCACCCATATTTTTATCAGCATTAGGATTATTTAAAAACATTTCTGCATTTACAGAATTTCTATTAATATCTAATTTAGTTTTAGCTGCACTTCCGTCAAATAATTTATCCATATTAGAACTTTTTTGATCAAAAACCCCTGCTGCTTCCCATGCATTTTGTTGTGCTGATAATTTATCTTGTTCAGCAAGAGAAATCATTTCTTCTCCTCTTCTTTTTCTTTCTTCGTTAACTCTTCTATTTGAATTAATTTGTTCTTTATCTTTATTAATACTATCAGAATTTAAATTAGAAGCCATTCTTGCACCAATAGCTCCTGTAATATTTCCTAACATTTGTCCAGAACCTTTTAATATTAACCATGTTAAAGCTGGTACAGAAGCATATAAATATCCTGCAACAGAAGCTAGCATAGCTGAATCACTAAAAGTCATTAATCCTTGTGCTCCGTTAAATCCTTCTGATTGATACATTTCTTTAAATTTGTCAGTTGCCATAATAGATAAAAACATATTTAAAACTGCAGCTGTAGGAGACCATAATTCAATCCATATTAATGTTTGTAAATAAGAAATTAATACTTTGATACCACCAGGTAGTAAAATTACAATAAATACAAATGGAAAAAATGCATACATAACAGCTCTCATACCCATTTGTAAATAAGGAAGCATTTGAGCCATATAATAACCAGTACCTAAACTATTATTAACAAATTCAGCTGTACTTTTTCCAGCTGCAAAAGACAATTCTGCAGGAGCTATATTATTTTTTGAATCCATTATTTCATTTGCTAAAGCTGCTTGAAGAGCTATAGTTTTAGCTTGTGCTGCTGTATTAATTGTTTTATCTCCTGTGAAAATAGCCATTGTTTCAGGATTCCAATAATCTTTTAAATTTTTAGTACAAACTAAATCATTACCTGAAATAACTTGTCCAAATGTATTATTTACAACTTGAAATACTTGATCACAAGTATATGTATTACCATTAATATTAGTTAAAAAGTTTTTAGGATCTTTACCTCCTGATTTATAAGCTGTTATTAAAGTAGTCATTTTAGATAAATCTGTAGGATTTAAATAAACATTAACACTACCTGTACCAATATAATCAATTAAAGTTTGTCTTAAATTTCCTGTGTTTGTAAAAGCTGTCATAACAGTTAAACCGTCTTCTCCAGCATTAGCAGCAGGTGCAGCAATACAATCTCTAAAAATAGCTTCTAATCCTTGTTCTAAAGATATATTGTAAGAATTATTATATTTAGTATTTAAATCTTTAAAAGTTGTTTTTAGAACTTGTCCAACACCTTGTAAATAAGAAGCATAATCAGATCTATTTGTATATGTTGTTAAATCTGCGTCTACAGCTGTAAATCCCATTGTTGATAATCTAGTTGTTTCTCTACCAACTTCATTAATTAAAGAAAATGTCCAAGCTAATACTTCAGGTATATTACCAACAACAACTCCTGTTGTAGCTCCTGTTGAAATAAGACTTGTACTAGAAGTTGTTCCTGTTGGACAAAAACTTGGTAAGTTATTAGTTTTTATAATCATTTGTGATTTATGAGAAAATATTAAAGTTAATAAAGCTGTTCCTAAAATCATATATTTTACGAATTCACCTAAAGAACCTTTTGCGTCTCCACCTTGGTAAACTTTCATTACTCCAACAAAGAATACTGATAAACCTCCTAGTAAGAAAACAACTTTTAATAATTCTAAGTAATCATTAGATTGAAAAAATTGAGCCATAGCATTAAATATATTAAAATAAGCGTCAACCATAGACGGATTATCAACTAAAAAAGAATAAACCATATTACCACTAGAATCAGTTATCTTACCTGCATAAGCATTGATTCCTAATAATGGCAATAAAGCTATAAAAAACAATTTTATCTTTTGACTAAACATTTTCAACCTCACGGATACTTTATTTATTTTTATTAAAAACTATATTCTTTGAATCAAAACAGAAATTTTTAATCTTATCTGATTTTACTGGATTATTACAAGCTAAATCTAAATATTGATTTGCTGAATCAATATTTCTATTTAAAATAGCTTCACCCTTTCTATTATATAAACCATTTTTAAATAAAATAGCTAATCCTAATTGAGCATTAGAATCTTTTTTATTAGCTAAATCAAATAGTAAAGAAATTCCTTTTTCGTAATTTTCTTTTTCTAAATATAGATTAGATAATAGAACACCTGTTTCTGTATCTCCAGATTCAAAACCAAGTTTCAAATATTTTTCAGCTTGTTCATAATTTTTATCAAGAGGTTTCATATTTTCATTCATAAAATATAAACCACCTAATATTGAATAAGCTCTTATATTACCTAATTTTGCTGATTTAATCAAATAAGATTCTCCTAATAAAGGATCTGCTTTGATTATATCACCTGTTGAATCTGGAATATTTGTACCTGTTATTAATAAAGTACCTAAAACCATTAATTGATCAGCATTATCTGAATTTTTTAAATAATTTAACATATCTTTATAAATAACTAAATCTTCTTTTTTATCAGAAGATTTATTGTTATCAAATGTATTAAGATTTCCTACACTATTTATATCAAACCCAAATAATAAAGTTTGAAAAACTAAAAACAAAAATAAAATTTTTATTTTTTTCATTGTAAATCCTTTTAATTAATTTTAATATCCACCAGGTGTTTTTGGTGTTACTTTTAATTGTCTTGCTCTATTAGCTAAATCTTGAGCTTTAAATTTTTGAAATAATCCTTCAGGTGTCATTAAATCACCGTCATGATTTTCTTTTAAAAATGTAGTTGCTGTTTTTTGAAGTGTATTTAATACTTCATAATTAGCATGATTTAATGAAGCCCAAGCAG
>JACCDQ010090878.1_pt1 | contig 24349 bp, 23 predicted proteins | sample 7446031 | NCBI WGS metagenome assembly JACCDQ01 (sample SAMN15323442, study PRJNA562643) | freshwater metagenome | isolation source: river surface water | place: USA:Blue River Watershed | collected 2017-08-17 | reverse complement strand
CTCACCGCTGCGCGTGATGGAGTTCATGGTGAAAGATGAGAGCAACCCGTCATCCATCATCTCGTGTCTGCGCGCTGCGCGTGAGAACGCCCGTGCTGTGCGCGGTAGCCTTACCACCGAGGTGTGGGAAACACAAAACCAAACGTGGTTGGAACTCAACCGCATCTTGAAGAGTGGTTTGTTAGAGAGCGACCCCGGTGAGTTTTTTGAATGGGTCAAGTTCCGCTCGCACCTCTCACGCGGCGTGACCGTGGGCACGATGTTGATGGATGAAGCTTTGCACTTCATGCGCTTGGGCACATTCCTTGAGCGTGCTGACAACACCGCACGCTTGGTGGACGTGAAGTTCCACGCCGTGCATGGCGACTTGTTTGCCGATGGCAGCGAGAAAACGCAGCAACACGACTTCTACCACTGGAGCGCGATATTGCGCAGCGTGTCAGGCTTTGAGATTTACCGCAAGGTCTACCGCGATGTGATTCACCCCGAGCGAGTGGCTGAGTTGCTCATCCTTCGTGCCGACATGCCACGCTCGCTGCATGCGTGCTTGAACGAAGTGGTCAACAACATCTCCATGGTGTCGGACGACCGCTCGCTAGAAAGCTATCGACGCGCGGGTAAGTTGTGTGCCGAGATGGAGTTCAGCCGCATTGAAGAAATTTTGGCGAATGGGTTGCATGCCTATCTCACGCAGTTCTTGGACCGCGTGAATGAAATTGGCGCGAGCATCAGTCGGGAGTTTTTGGTGCCGAATTGATGCGTTGACTTTTCTCCTAGGTTTTTGATATCCCCAACTGGCTTGCTGGTTGGGGATTTTCTTTTGGAGTAGTATTAAATAATTAATAGAAAATTAATCCTGCTGCTTGCTCAAAAGATTCCATGAAGTCATTTACTCAAAGTCCAGACCGATTTTTTAACATGCTTTTGTGCGCGTTTGCGTTGCTGGTGATGAGCGATGCCCAGGCCGCCTTGCAGGAGGAGGTGATTCGTTTACGCGCACAAGTCACCAATATGTATGGCAAGGTGGTCGAGCAAGAGTTTGTGGTGACTGTGTTTTCTGATGATGCAACGCGCGATCTGCGCAAACCCATTGCCATCGTCCTCCATGGGCGTGCTGCCGATGCCGACAAACGCGCCGCCATGGGGCGCGCTACTTACAAGGTTAATGCGCAGTGGTTGGCAGAGCAAGGTTTTTTGGTGGCTGTTCCTACACGAATTGGTTATGGGGTCTCTGGCGGTGAGGATGTTGAGGACAGCGGTAGTTGCAGTCGCAAATACTACCCGCCTGCCTATCAGGCTGCTGCTGACCAGACTCTGGTGGTATTGAAGTACCTGCAGCAACGCGCGGATGTTGATAAAGATAGAGCTGTTGTCATTGGGCAGTCTTTTGGCGGTGCAACAGTTATCACGTTAGCGGCCATGAATCCAGTCGGCCTGAAAGCAGTCATTAATTTCGCGGGTGGCGGTGGTGGCAATCCTGCCACGCGCGCGGGAGACCCTTGCGCACCTTCTTCACTCGAGCAAATGTTTGCCAAGTACGGGCAAACAGCCCGAATTCCGAGTTTGTGGATTTACACCGAAAACGATCAGTGGATGGGTGCTGAATATCCTGTGCAATGGCATCGGGCATTCGTGAATGCTGGAGGGGTAGGGGAGTTTGTGCAATTTGGTCCCAATGGCAAAGACGGTCATGGGTTGTTTACACAAGCCCCAGACGTTTGGCGTCCTCGTGTGAGAAGCTTTTTTGAGCAGCATGGCTTGCTGCAAAGAGGTAACTGAATTCAGTTGTACTGAAAAAGAAAAGGGCGCATGCGAAAACCGCATACGCCCTTTGTCTTTGGTGCGCTGAGAGGCTTTAGCCGCCGCGACGCATCATGTCGAAGAATTCGACGTTGGACTTCGTCGCCTTCATGCTCTTCAGCACCATTTCCATGGATTCGATTTCGTCCATGTTGTACATGAACTGGCGCAGGATGCGGGTCTTTGACAAGATCTCGGGTGGCAGCAACAACTCTTCGCGGCGTGTGCCGCTGCGGTTGAGTTGAATCGCAGGGAACACGCGCTTTTCGTACAAGCGGCGATCGAGGTGAATTTCGCAGTTACCTGTGCCCTTGAATTCTTCAAAGATCACTTCGTCCATGCGGCTGCCAGTGTCCACCAAGGCGGTGGCGATGATGGTGAGTGAGCCGCCTTCTTCCACTTTGCGCGCTGCACCAAAGAAGCGCTTAGGGCGTTGCAAAGCGTTGGAGTCCACACCACCTGACAACACTTTGCCTGATGAAGGCACCACGTTGTTGTAAGCACGGGCGAGGCGGGTGATGGAGTCGAGCAAGATGACCACATCTTTTTTCAGTTCCACCAAACGCTTGGCGCGTTCGATCACCATCTCAGCCACGTGCACGTGGCGTGCGGCTGGTTCGTCAAAGGTAGATGCAATCACTTCGGCTTTGACCGAGCGCTGCATTTCTGTCACTTCTTCTGGGCGCTCGTCCACCAGCAGCACCATCATGTGGGCTTCTGGGTAGTTGGCTGCGATGGCGTGTGCGATGTGCTGCATCATCACGGTCTTACCGCTCTTGGGCGGCGCGACGACCAAGGCGCGTTGGCCTTTGCCGATGGGCGCAATGATGTCAATGATGCGGCCGGTGATGTTTTCTTCACCTTTGATTTCGCGTTCCAACTTCATCTGTTCGCGAGGGAACAGCGGGGTCAAGTTCTCGAACATGACCTTGTGTTTGTTGTTCTCAGGCAGGTCGTCGTTGACCTTGTCGAGCTTGGTCAGTGCAAAGTAGCGCTCGCCGTCTTTGGGGATGCGCACTTCGCCTTCAATCATGTCACCGGTGTGCAGGTTGAAGCGGCGAATCTGGCTGGGCGAAATATAAATGTCGTCGGTGGAGGCCGTGAAACTGGTGTCCATGGCCCGCAAAAAACCGAAGCCGTCGGGCAGCACTTCAAGCACGCCGTCGGCATTGACCAGCTCGCCTGCTTTGGCGCGCTTTTTGATGATGGCAAACATGAGCTCTTGTTTGCGCATGCGCCCGGTGTTTTCGATTTCCAGGGCTTCGGCTTGCTTGAGCACTTCAGACACATGGAGTGCCTTGAGTTCGTTCAGATGCATGTGGGGACTCCAAAAAAGGAGTGGTATGGAATTTGGGGGGTGTTGCAGCCGCGTAAAGTGGTCGGCGCAAAAATGAAAGGGCGTGTATCAAAACGCCAATTGCCTGCATTATGGCAGGAAATGCGCCCAGGCCTTGCACCTGAGCGCGTGCTCAAAAAATCAGGCGAGCTGTTGGTCGACGAAAGCGGTGAGTTGTGATTTGCTCAAAGCCCCCACCTTGGTGGCTGCAAGCTGGCCATCCTTGAACACCATCAGCGTGGGAATGCCACGGATGCCGTACTGCGCTGGCACGTTGCGGTTTTCGTCCACGTTCATTTTGGCCACCTGCAGCTTGCCGTTGTAACCGGTGGCCACCTCTTCCAAAATAGGGGCAATCATGCGGCAAGGGCCACACCATTCAGCCCAGAAATCGACCAACACCGGCACGCCGGCTTGCACCACGTCGGTTTCAAAGGTTGCGTCGGTTACGTGTTTGATCAGCTCGTTGGCCATGAATGCGCCTCAAATCTTGTCGCTTCGTTGAATAAGGTGACGAGCCTCGACCCCGGCACTGGCTTCACAGTTAGGGCTGCTTGGTTCCCCACCTGACCCGGTTGGCCGCTTCACCATGCGGGAAGGCCCGTCTCGATCGATTGTACGCCAGCGCTGTGGCCTCTGCACGGCACCGATAGAATCCACGCATGTCATACGTTGTTCTGGCTCGCAAGTACCGTCCCAAAAATTTCGCCGAAATGGTGGGGCAGGAGCATGTGGTGCAAGCTTTGGGCAATGCTTTGACCACGAAACGGCTGCACCATGCCTACCTGTTCACGGGCACCCGTGGCGTGGGCAAGACCACGGTGTCGCGGATTTTGGCCAAGTCGCTGAACTGCACCGGTCCGGATGGTCAAGGAGGCATCACCGCCCAGCCTTGTGGTGTGTGCCAAGCTTGCCGCGACATTGATGCGGGCCGGTTTGTTGACTACACCGAACTGGACGCCGCCTCTAACCGTGGCGTGGACGAGGTGCAGTCATTGCTGGAGCAGGCGGTTTACAAGCCTGTGCAGGGCCGGTTCAAGGTGTTCATGATCGATGAAGTGCACATGTTGACCAACACGGCCTTCAACGCCATGCTCAAAACGCTGGAGGAGCCGCCCGATTACCTGAAATTTGTGTTGGCAACCACCGACCCGCAGAAAGTGCCCATCACGGTGTTGAGCCGTTGTCTGCAGTTCAACCTGCGGCCCATGGCTCCCGAAACGGTGCTGGAGCATTTGACCCACGTGCTGGCTGCCGAACAGGTGCCGGCTGAGCCGTTGGCTTTGGCGTTGTTGGCGCGCTCGGCGCGCGGTTCGATGCGTGATGCCTTGAGTTTGACCGATCAAGCCATTGCTTTTGGTGGGGGCCAGTTGCAAGAGACAGCGGTGCGCCAAATGCTGGGGGCCGTGGACCGCAGCCACGTTTGGACTTTGCTGGAGGCGCTGGCCAATGGCGATGGCAAAACGGTGGTTGAAACGGTGAATCTGTTGCGCTCGAACGGGTTCAGCGCTGTTTCGACCCTGGAGGAGTTGGTGGGCGCCTTGCAACGGATGGCCGTGTTGCAGATGGTGCCGGGCAGCGCCCCGTCAGCGGGTTCTGAGGACGCTGCATTGCAGAAGGCCGCACAACACCTGCCGCCGGACGAAACCCAATTGCTGTACAGCTTGTGTTTGCACGGGCGTGCTGAATTGGGTTTGGCGCCAGACGAATACGCCGCCCTGACCATGGTGCTGTTGCGTTTGTTGGCTTTCAAACCGCCCTCAGCGGCGTTGGCTGAAAAAAAAACACTGAAATTTGAGCCACCACTGCCGGCGGCTGATTCGGTCGAAGACCCGACGACGACACCGGTTGCCGAACCGGTTTCGCACCCACAAGCAGTTCAAGACAACGGGGGGCAGGCCGTTGCTTTGGGCGATTTTTGGTACGACACGGTCATGGCCCTGGTCAATGGCGAGTTGGTGACCGCGTTGGTGCGTGAATTGGCCTTGCAAGCCGAGTTGGTGTCGGCACCCGGGTTGCCCGGATCGACCGCCAACGCGGTGCAAAATGCATGGACACTGCAAGTTCCCAGCGAATCTTTGGCGCAAGCCAGCACCCGGGACCGGTTGCAAGCGGCGCTCAACAGCCAGGGCATTGCAGTGCGCTTGCAGGTCCAAATAGGACCTGTTCAAGATTCGCCGGCCAAACGCCTTGCGGCCAAAGCTGCAGAGCGGCAAAGACTGGCCGAGGCTGTGATACACCAAGACCCTTTTGTGCAGGCCATGATGCGAGACTACGGCGGCAAAATCGTGCCCGGCAGCCTCAAGCCTGTTTAATTTTTTCAAAACCACAAGGAAACCCCATGTTCAACAAAGGACAAATCGCTGGCCTCATGAAGCAAGCCCAGGCCATGCAAGACAACCTCAAGAAAGCCCAGGACGAACTGGGCAGCATGGAGGTCACCGGTGAGTCGGGGGCTGGCTTGGTCAAAGTGGTCATGACCTGCAAACACGATGTCAAACGCGTGACGATAGACCCCAGCTTGTTGGCCGACGACAAAGACATGCTCGAGGACCTGGTGGCAGCCGCCTTCAACGCCGCGGTTCGCAAGGCCGAAGAAACCAGTCAAGAAAAAATGGGCAAGATCACAGCCGGCATGCCCAGCTTGCCCGGCGGCATGAAGTTCCCTTTCTGACAGCCTTGCCGCAGCGGAGTTGCGAGCTTCCATGACAAACAACCCCGCAATGGAGGCGTTGGTGCGCGCTTTGCAGCACCTTCCGGGTGTGGGTGCCAAATCGGCCTCGCGCATGGCGTTTCACTTGTTGCAGCACCAACGGGAGGGTGCGTTGGCGCTGGCGCAAGCCCTGCAAAATGCCGTGGCCACGGTGCGCCACTGCGAGCTTTGTAACACCCTGACGCAAGACGCCGTGTGCCCCGCTTGCCTGGACCCCGCTCGCAACCCTCACCAGCTGTGTGTGGTGGAAACCCCGGCCGACCAAGACGCTTTGGAGCGCACCGGCGTTTACCGGGGGCGCTATTTCGTTCTGATGGGCAAACTCAGCCCGCTGGACGGTGTAGGGGCCCAGAACATTGGGTTGCACAAATTGTTTCAGCGTTTGGGCGAGCCAGCGCCCAACGAGGTAAAAGAAGTTATTCTGGCCACGAACTTCACGGCCGAAGGTGAGGCCACGGCGCATGTCATCGCACAAGCGCTGAAGGCGCAATCCATACAGGTCACTCGCTTGGCACGCGGTGTGCCCATAGGCAGCGAACTGGAGTATGTGGACTTGGGCACCATCGCCCATGCGCTGCACGACCGCCGCTGAATCCGGGCCGGGGGTATCAGGGCTATCCCCATCGGTGTTTTCCCGCTCAGGTGTGGTCCCAATGCGTGACGCATTTTTCGCATTTATGCTTGAGGCATGGACAGCCACCCTTTGGACACCACGGGAAAGTTAACGCGACGCACGCTGCTGGCTTGCGCACTGGGTGTGGGCATCACAAGCATGGTTGACCCCGCCAGCGCGGCCGTTGCAAACATGCCTGTGTTGCGGTGCTTGAGTGGCGTCAACCGCAGCATTGGGCACCTGCCTTTGGTGTTGGCCCAACAGTTGGGGTTTTTTGAAGCAGAAGGGGTTCGGGTCGAAGGCCTGATGCCAGTTGCTGAGGATGCCGCGTCTGGTGTGGGGGGCGCGCAACCTTATGGGACCCTGGGCACGGGTGAGTTGCCATTGTGGGTGGACGATTTTGATCACACGCTTTGGGATCATGTCCGGGGCGAACGTTCGCAAGTGTTTTTGGCTTTGTCGCGCACCCCGCAGGTGGTGCTGGGGGTGGGGCAGCAAGGGCCTTTGCATTTGAGGGGCTTGGCGGGGCGCACAGTGGGCGTGTCTCACTTGGGTGGCAAGGCGCACCGTTTGGCGCAATGGATGCTTTTCAACGCCGGTGTAGCGCCTGCAGCGGTGAATTTTGTGCCGGTGTCTGGCGGTGGGCAGTTGCATTTGGCCTTGTTGTCGGGGCAGGTGGACGCGGTCTGTCAGGACGAACCTTGGATCAGTCGTTTGGAGGTGGGGGGCCAATTCAGGGTGTTGAACGACACCCGCCAGTTGCGGCCTACCCAGGTGCTGTTTGGCAGCACGGTTCCGTTTGATTGTTTGAGCGCGCCTGCCACGTTGTTGCGCCAATACCGTGATGCTTACCAAGCGGTGACCCACGGGGTGGCGCACGCCCTGAAGTGGCTGCAAACGGCAGCGCCGCGCGATTTGGTACTGGCTTTGCCACCGGGTTATTTTCAGGGCGACAGGGCTTTGTTTCTGTCGGCGTACGCCAAATCGCTGCAAGGTATCAACCACCGCGGCGACATACCCGCAGACGGGCCACGAAACCTTTGGCGTGCGCTGGGCCAGTTGTCGGGTGATCCGGGGTTGAGCAAAGTGGACATAGGCGCCACTTTCACCCAAGAATTTGCCCGAAAAGCCCGCGAAAAATACCGTTTGTAGGGCGGGTTATTTCTTCCTGGGTTTGCCCACGGGTTTGACGTGGGCTTTTTTGCCCGAGGGTGGCGTTGTGCTTCGCGGGGCGGCGCGTACCACTTTTCTGGAGGTTGAAGGGACTTGCAGCACCAGGCTTTGCCCGGCTTTGAGAACAGATTTGAGACTCAAATTGTTCCAAACTGCGACGTCGTTGGCGTTGACTCGGTGCCTCGCCGCCAGTTGCTGTACCGATTCGCCGGCCCGAGCCTTGACGCGCAGGGTGCGGAGTTTGACCTCCTGTGCCAGCAAAATTTGCCCGTTGTCTGCCACGTGCTCAGGCACGTCTTGAGCGTTGCGGCCATGGCGAGGCACCAACAGGGTGGACCCCGCTTTGACCAACATGCGAGGGGGAATCTTGTTGATTTCTCGCAGCTGTGTTTCTGGCAGGCCGTGCAGGTCGGCTGCTTTGGCCACTGTCATGTTGTTGGGCACGGGCCAGGCGGTCCAGCTGGCCCAAGGGCCGTTGTGCGATTTGACGCGCTGCTCGAACAACGCGGCGTTGTCCCAAGGCAGGAGCACCGTGGGGGTGCCTGCGGCCAATATCACGGGTTTGTTGGCCGATGGGTTGAGTTGGCGGAAGTCTTTTTCGCTGACATCGGCCAATTTGGCAATCAAGCCCACGTCCATGTCACGTGGCAGGGTCACGGTTTCAAAGAAGGGGTGGTTGCCAATGTCGGGCAATTTCACGTTGTGGCGCTCGGGATACAGCACCAGATTCTTGATGGCCTGAAATTTTGGCACGTAGTAGCGGGTTTCGTTGGGCATGGTCAGCTCGGTGTACGAGGTACCCAGGCCCGCCTTCTCGTTGCGTTTGATGGCCCGCCCAACACTGCCCTCTCCCCAGTTGTAGGCCGCCAATGCCAGGTGCCAGTTGCCAAACATTTTGTGCAGCCGCTCCAAGTAATCCAGTGCGGCCCGGGTGGAGGCCAGCACGTCGCGCCGGTCGTCGCGGAACATGTTTTGCTTGAGATCGAAATGGCGCCCAGTGGCGGGCATGAACTGCCACATGCCCGCGGCCTTTGCTGTGGAAACCGCTTGCGGGTTGAAGGCGCTTTCAATGAACGGCAGCAAAGCCAGTTCGAGTGGCAAATTGCGGCGTTCCAGTTCCTCGACGATGTGGAACATGTATTTGCTGCCTCGCTCGGTCATGCGTTCCAAGTAGTCCGGGCGGGCGGCGTACCATTCTTCGCGGTCGCGTACCAAAGGGGTGTCCAGGTCGGGCATGGCAAACCCGCGCCGCAGACGTTCCCACAAATCAGCTGGCGCAGCCAAGGGGGTGACCAAGACCTGCGATTTTGGGGTTTCGGTCGCAATTTGGGTCAGTGGCCCGGTGGGGAACACCGGCCCGCTTCGGCGTTTTGGGGCTTGCAGGGTGTAGGGCGAATCAGCGCCCGAGCGGGCGGCTTCTGCTGGTGCGCTGGTTTGCGCCTCAGAAGGGTAAGCGCTCCCTGCCTCGCCCAGTGGCACCGTGCTGCAACCTGCCAGGGTCAACGCAACCAGTGTCAACAGGCCCAGACAAATTCTCGATAGGTGCATTGTGAATCAAATCTTATCGGGTTAACCCTGAATTATCGGTCAAGCTCGGCTTCAGGTCTTGAAGTTGTTTTTCCAAAGTCGCAAGGCTGCAAAACACGCCACATCGGTGTGGGCATGGGGGTCCTGACGCAGCGCTGCGGCTTGAACAGTGGGGCAGCGAACCCGCAAAAACGGGTTGATCTGCTTTTCCAGCGCCAAAGTGCTGGGCAAGGTGGGTTGGCCCTGGGCTCGAAGGCGGGTGCACCGGTCGAAGTGTTGATTCAAAACCGTGTTGTTGGGTTCCACAGCTTTGGCAAAAGCAAGGTTGCTCAAGGTGTATTCGTGGGCGCAGCACACTTGCGTGGTGTCAGGCAGGGCCGACAACCGGTCCAGCGATTCGAGCATTTGCGCCGGGGTGCCCTCGAACAAACGCCCGCAGCCCCCCGAGAACAGGGTGTCGCCACAAAACAATGTGGGCCGTCCCGCCAGGTGAGGGGCATAAAACGCAATGTGTCCTGCGGTGTGGCCGGGCACATCCAGCACCTCAAAATCGATGCCTAACACCTTCAGCCGCTCGGGCGCGGCCACCCGCGTTACAGGTTCGGGCAGTGTTTCGTGGGCCGGGCCGATCACGTGCGCCTGGGTGGCTTCACGGAGGGCATTGACGCCACCTGTGTGGTCTGCGTGGTGGTGGGTGAGCAGTATGGTGTCCAGGGTCAGGTGGTGTTGCTTCAGAAAGGCGGATACCGGTGCCGCGTCGCCGGGGTCAACCACGCAGGCACGGGCACCGTCGTGGAACAGCCAAAAGTAGTTGTCGGTAAAGGCGGGCAAAGGCAGCAACTGCATGGTTTGGGCTCTGTGGACTTTGGTGTATGGTAGGGCTTTGGCAGCAGAGGTTCAAACCCAGGAGACAAGTATGATGGTGCGCAGAGTGTGTTTACCAGTGGCAACGGCTTTGGCGATTTTGACTTTGGCCAGTGCGGCGTTGGCCCAAAACTACCCCAATAAACCCATCAAACTGCAGGTGCCTTTTGCACCCGGCGGCACCACCGACATCATTGCGCGGGTCATTTCTGAGCCCTTGAGCAAGGCGTTGGGGCAGCAGGTGATTGTGGAAAACAAAGCCGGTGGCGGGGGGGTGGTGGGTGCCACAGAAACCAGCCGCGCAGCACCCGACGGCTATTCACTGGGCGTTGCCACGGTGTCCACCACCGCGTCCAACCCGGCCATCAATCCCAAAACCCCTTACAACCCGCTCACCGATTTCACGGCGGTGATCAACATGGCTGCTACGCCAAACGTGATCGCGGTGCATCCCAGTTTTCCGGCCAAAGACTTCAAGGGTTTTCTGGCAGAGATCAAGAAAAACCCAGGTCGCTATTCCTATGCCTCCTCGGGTACCGGGGGCATTGGGCACTTGCAGACTGAGTTGTTCAAGAGTTTGGCGGGTGTCTTCATCACCCACATACCGTACCGCGGTGCAGGCCCTGCGCTGAACGACACCGTGGCGGGGCAGGTGCCTATTATTTTCGACAATTTGCCCTCTGCCTTGCCGTTCATTCAATCGGGCAAACTGGTGGCGATTGTGGTGGCCGCACCAGAACGCTTGGCGGTGCTGCCCAATACGCCCACCTTCAAGGAAGTGGGTTTTGAAGCCGTGAACCGCATGGCCTTTTATGGCATTTTGGGCCCCAAAGGTTTGCCTCCTGCGGTGGTGGAAAAGCTCAGCGCAGCCACCAAGCAGGTCCTGGCCGATCCGGCCGTGCGCCAAAGAATCGAGGCCACTGGCTCCATCATGGTGGCCAACACACCACAGGAATTCACGCAGCAAATCAAGTCGGAGTTTGAGGTGTACAAGCAGGTGGTGGACAAACAAAAGTTGCGCTTGGATTGAGCCCAATGGGGGCCGTGGTTGCGGACAAACAAGGTGTGTTCGCCCGCAGCGAATCGGGCGTGAATGCCTTTGTGGATGCCTTGTGGCTGGAAGACGGCTTGGCCCGCAACACGCTGGAGGCCTACCGGGCCGATCTTTTGGCCTTTGCACATTGGTTGGCGGGAATTGAACCGTCTGTGGCGTTGAATGAGGTGGCCGAATGGCATTTGCAGGCCTACGCTGCCGCCCGGCACACCGAAAGCAAAGCCACCACGGTCAACCGCCGGCTCACGGTGTTCAAGCGTTACTACCGCTGGGCGTTGCGCCATGGCGGGGTCGCGGTGGATCCAACCCTAAAATTGTTGAGCGCCAAGCGGTTGATGCGGGTGCCCAAGACCCTCACCGAAGCCCAGGTTGAGGCCTTGCTGAACGCCCCCGACGACGGGCAGCCCTTGGGTTTGCGGGACCGGGCAATGTTGGAGTTGATGTACGCAAGCGGTTTGCGCGTGAGTGAGTTGGTGAATTTGCGCTTGTTTGAGGTCAGCTTGAACGATCAGGTGCTGCGCGTCACCGGCAAAGGCGACAAGCAACGGCTGGTGCCTTTTGGCGATGTGGCTTGCCAATGGCTGAAACGGTATTTGACCGAGGCTCGCAGCGCCATATTGGCGGGGCAGGCCACGCACGATTTGTTCGTTACGGCCCGTGGTGCTGGCATGACCCGGGTGATGTTTTGGGTGCTGGTCAAAAAATACGCGTTGGCTGCGGGCATCTCGGCGCCCTTGTCGCCCCACACACTGCGGCACGCGTTTGCCACACACTTGCTCAACCACGGCGCTGATTTGCGGGCGGTGCAGTTGTTGTTGGGGCACTCGGATATATCAACCACCACCATTTACACCCACGTGGCGCGCGAGAGGCTCAAGCAGCTGCATGCCCAGCACCACCCGCGCGGTTGAGGCGCGCCTCAAACGCCCAGCAGGTAGTCCAGTTCTTGGTCAGAAAACCCTGCTTTGCGGCGGGCGGCTTGGTTGAACGGTGGTTTGAGTTTTGGGGCCCTGTGCCGTTCGGCCAGGGTTATGTAGTGCGCCACCGGGTCCAAACCCTGTTGTTCGCACAAATAGCGGTACCAGTGGTTGCCTATGGCGACATGGCCCACTTCGTCTCGCAAAATAATGTCCAGCAAGGCAACCACCTCTTGCGCCTGCGGCGTGTTCACCTTGCGCAGCTTGGATTGGATCAAAGGCGTTGCGTCCAGACCCCGTGCTTCCAGGGTGCGGGGGACCAAGGCCATTCGGGCGGTGATGTCGTGTGCGGTTTGTTCACACATGGTCCACAGGCCGTTGTGGGCGTCGAAATCGCCGTAGTCCCAGGTATTGCCGGGCTCGTTGGGCTTGGGAAGTTGTCGCAAATGCCTGTGCAGCAGACCAAAGTGGTGGGCTTCCTCGGCGGCCACTTGCAACCAATCCTGGTAATAACCCGCTGGCATACCTGCAAAGCGCCACACCGCGTCCAGGGCCAGGTTGATTGCATTGAATTCGATGTGGCAAATGGCGTGCACCAATGCCGCGTGCCCCAAGGGCGTAAAGGGTGACCTTTGAGGTACCTGGGCCGGGTCGATGAGGGTGGGGCGCTGCGGCCTGCCCGGCAGTTGATCGGGCAGGGCGCTCAAGGCGGCATGAGTATCCAGGTCGATGGCGGCTTTTTGGGCGTAAATTGCCTGAACTAGGCGCACTTTTTGTTCGGGTTGGGGGCAGCACAACGCCCGCAACGCCTGTTCTCTCAGTTCCATCCCTACAATTGTGGCATGACCCTATACCGATTAGACGATCAAGTACCCGAGGTGCACGAAACGGCATTTGTGGCCGACAGCGCGCAAGTGGTAGGCCGTGTCAGCCTGGCCGCCGACAGCAGCGTGTGGTTTGGTGCCGTTTTGCGAGGCGACAACGAGCCCATGACCATAGGCCAAGGCACCAACATCCAAGACGGCAGTGTGTTGCATTCCGATCATGGTTTTCCGTTGACTTTGGGCGAAAACGTGACCGTGGGGCACAAAGTCGTGCTGCACGGGTGCACCGTAGGAGACGAATCGTTGATTGGGATTGGTGCTGTGGTACTGAACGGTGCGCGCATTGGCAAGAACTGCCTGGTGGGCGCTGGCGCGTTGGTGACCGAAGGCAAAGAGTTCCCGGACGGCTCGATGATTCTGGGCAGCCCTGCCAAGGTGGTGAAGCAGTTGAGCCCGGAGCAGATCGAAGGTTTGCGTCGCAGTGCGCGCTCGTATGTGGCCAATGCCAACCGCTTTCGGGCGGGTTTGAAGCCGGTGGGCTGAAGGGAGGCGCTGTGTCCGAATTGCACAAATTTTTGTTCGATGGCGTGCCCGTGCGGGGCATGCTGGTGCGCCTGACCGACGGTTGGCAAGAGGTGTTGCGCCGGCACGAACAAGCCGGCCCCTACCCAGCACCTGTTACCGAGTTGCTGGGCGAGATGGTGGCAGCTGCGGTGTTGATGCAGGGCAACATCAAGTTCAACGGTTCCCTGGTGTTGCAGGTGTTTGGCGACGGCCCGGTCAAGCTCGCCGTGGCCGAGGTGCAGCCCAATTTCGGTTTTCGGGTAACCGCCAAAGTGGTGGGTGAGCTGCCTGCCGATGCGAGCCTGAGCCAGATGGTGAACCAAAACAACCAAGGGCGCTGCGCTATCACGTTGGACCCCAAAGACCGTTTGCCTGGGCAGCAGCCTTACCAAGGCGTGGTGCCTTTGTACGACGACCACCGCCACAAGTTGGAAAAATTGAGCGAGGTGCTGGAGCACTACATGCTCCAGAGCGAGCAACTGGACACCTGTTTGGTGCTGGCCGCAAACGACCACATGGCCGCAGGTTTGCTGATACAGCGCCTGCCAGTCAAAGGCGAAGGGAACTTGGCGGGATCGGCGGCGCAGGCCAATGAAGACGCCATTGGCCAAAACGAAGACTACAACCGGATTTCCATGCTAGCGGCCAGCCTCAAGCGCGAGGAATTGTTGGAACTGGATGCAGACACCATCCTGCACCGTTTGTTCTGGCAAGAAAAGCTGTTGCGCTTTGTGCCGGGTGCCGACGCCTTGGCCCCCCATTTTTCATGCACCTGTTCGCGCGAGCGGGTAGGAGCCATGCTGCACAACCTGGGGGTGGCAGAGGTGGAGTCGATTTTGGCCGAACGTGGCAATGTCGAGGTGGGCTGCGATTTTTGCGGAGCCCAGTACCACTTTGATCCAGTCGATGCCGCGAGGCTCTTCCTCAAGGGCGATCAGCAACCTCCGGCTTCCGATCTGCTGCAGTGATCTAACCTTTGGGGTCAAGCTCGGTGCGTTGTTGCAGCAGGTCTTGGAACAGCCGGTGTTCACAAACAGGGTCGCTGCATTTTTCGCAACCCCTCTGCTGCCAGCGTTGCCACTGTTGTTGAGCGAGAGCGGTTTGCTGGGGGTCGGGCGGCTGCCGGCAAAGGGCCAGCTGCAGCACCTCGGTAAACCCGTTGGCGTGCAAGGTGCGATAGGGCTGCCCCAATGCGTTCAACTGGTGCCGCAGCGCGTCTTCAGACTCAAGTTGTTCTGGGGGCGCTTGGTGCGGCAATGCCCATAAAACCAGAGCCATGCCCAATCGAATAGGGGTGGGCAAATCGTTCCAGAATGAGCCCAGTGGTGGGGTGCCATTCCAGTACTGTACGGTGGGGTGAGAGCTCAGCAAATCGCGGTCGGTGCCACGCAGAGGCCGGGCGCTCGCGATCAGCACGTTTGGGGGGCTGTGCGCCATGGTCAAGTGCCAAAACCCGCTTCAGTGAGCCGGTTTCTGCAAGACCTGAACGAAAATTTCATTGGGCTTGACCATGCCCAGTTCCACTCGGGCCATTTCTTCCACCATGTCCAGGCCTTCTTGCAAATCGCGGACTTCGTTGGCGAGTTGCTCGTTGTGCAGCTTGGCGGCCTCGTTGGCCGCGTTTTGCTGGCCCAGCTGTCGGCGCAGTTCTGCCACCTGCGGCACGCTCCCACGGCCCAGCCAAAGCTGGGCATGGAATACGCCCAGCAAGGCCAGCAGTACCAAAGTGGCGAAACGCGCGCCCACAGCGTGTGGTTGCTAAAACCGAGGGTCAGCGCAAGTTGTAGAACGCGCTGCGGCCGGGGTACACCGCCACGTCACCCAGGTCTTCTTCAATGCGCAGCAGCTGGTTGTACTTGGACATCCGGTCAGAACGGCTCAATGAACCGGTCTTGATTTGCCCAGCGTTCAAGCCCACTGCAATGTCAGAGATGGTGTTGTCTTCGGTTTCGCCCGAGCGGTGGCTGATAACGGCGGTGTAACCGGCGCGTTTGGCCATTTCGATGGCGGCGAAGGTTTCGGTCAGGGTGCCAATTTGGTTGATCTTGATCAGGATCGAATTGGCGATGCCTTTTTCGATGCCTTCTTTCAGGATCTTGGTGTTGGTCACGAACAGGTCGTCGCCCACGATTTGCACTTTTTTACCCAGCCGGTCGGTCAGCAGTTTCCAGCCGTCCCAGTCGCCTTCGGCCATGCCGTCTTCAATGCTGATGATGGGGTATTTGTCCACCCAAGTGGCCATCATGTCGGTCCACTGGGCTGAGGTCAGCTTGATACCGCCTTCGCCTTCCAGCACGTACAGACCGTCGTGGTAGAACTCGCTGGCTGCGCAGTCCAGGGCAATGGCGATTTGTTCACCTGCGGTGTAGCCGGCTTTGTCAATCGCTTGCAGAATGAGCTGGATGGCGGCCTCGTGGTTTTCCACGCTGGGCGCAAAGCCGCCTTCGTCGCCCACGGCCGTGGGCATGCCCTTGTCGTGGATGATTTTCTTGAGCGCATGGAACACCTCGGCACCCCAACGCAGCGCTTCGCGGAAGCTCGGGGCGCCCACGGGCACAATCATGAACTCTTGGAGGTCGAGGCTGTTGTTGGCATGCGCCCCACCATTGATGACGTTCATCATGGGCACTGGCAATTGCACACCGCCCATGCCACCGAAGTAGCGGTACAGCGGCAGGCCGGCTTCTTCAGCGGCGGCGCGGGCCACGGCCATGGACACGGCCAGCATGGCGTTGGCGCCCAAGCGGCTCTTGTTGTCGGTGCCGTCCAGGTCGATCAGGGTCTTGTCCAAAAACGCTTGTTCGGAGGCGTCCAGGCCCAGCACGGCTTCGGAAATTTCGGTGTTGATGTGCTCAACGGCTTTCAGGACACCTTTGCCCAGGTAGCGGCCCTTGTCGCCGTCACGCAGTTCGATCGCTTCGCGGCTGCCGGTGGATGCACCAGATGGCACAGCGGCACGGCCCATGACGCCGGATTCCAGCAACACGTCGCATTCGACGGTGGGGTTGCCTCGGCTGTCCAGCACTTCGCGGCCAACGATGTCTACGATTGCACTCATGAGTTCTCCGTTCAATAAAGATGTAAAAAAGTTACACGCCTTCGACCGCAATCATACGCATAATGGCTGCGTCTTGTCGAGAGGTGCGCGCTTTTTCGTATTCCTTCGACGCGCTAAAAGCCTTTGCTGCTTCAAAAGATTGAAACTTAAGTACAACCAAGCGGTCGGGTGCCCAGTCGCCTTCCAGCACTTGCACCTGGCCACCCCGCACGCAAACCTCGGCTCCATGCAACTGCATGGCCTCGCTGGACCACTTTTTGTACGCTTCGTATTGGGTGGGGTTGGTGACGAGCACGTTCGCAATGACGTAACCGCTGGGCATGTTCAGGCTCCGAAATTGTTCTCGAGGAAGCCGCTGCGTTTGGTGACTTGGTCGAGCGCGACCAGGGTTTCGAGCAGGGCTTTCATGTGTTTGAGTGGCACCGCGTTCGGACCGTCGGACCAGGCTTCGGCCGGGCGGGGGTGGGTTTCCATGAACAAACCCGCCACGCCCGCTGCCACGCCAGCGCGGGCCAGCACCGGCACCATGTCGCGTGCGCCGCCACTGACGGCGCCCAGTCCGCCCGGTTTCTGTACCGAATGGGTCACATCAAACACCACGGGCGCGCCAGACTTGCGCATTTCGGCCAGGCTGGTCATGTCAGCCACCAGGTTGTTGTAGCCAAAGCTGACGCCGCGCTCGCAGGCCAAAAAGCGGTCTTCCGACAGGCCGACTTCGCTTGCGGCGGCGCGCGCTTTGTCCACCACGTTTTTCATGTCCCAAGGGGCCAGGAACTGCCCTTTTTTGATGTTGACCGGTTTGCCCGACTGCGCCACCGCACGGATGAAGTCGGTCTGTCGGCACAAAAAAGCAGGGGTCTGCAGCACATCGACCACGCTGGCCACCTCAGCCACCTGGGATTCATCGTGCACATCGGTCAAGATGGGCACCTTGAGTTGCCGGCGCACTTCGTCCAAAATTTTCAGGCCCGCTTCCAGGCCCACGCCGCGTTGGCTGGTGCCCGACGAACGGTTGGCTTTGTCGAACGAACCCTTGTAAATGAGAGGAATGCCCAGGGTTGAGCAAATTTCTTGGAGTTGGCCCGCCACGTCGAGTGACATCTCCAGCCCTTCAATGGAGCAGGTGCCCGCGATCAAGAAGAAGGGCTGGTTCAGGCCGACGTTGAAGCCGCAAAGTTGCATGGTTTACACCTTGTTTTTGCGTTGCAGCCCAGCCTTGACGAAGGCATTGAACAGCGGGTGGCCGTCCCATGGGGTGGACTTGAATTCGGGGTGGAACTGCACGCCCACAAACCAGGGGTGCTGGACTTGCGGCAGTTCTACAATTTCGGTCAGGTGTTCGCGTTGGGTCAGGGCCGAAATCACCAGGCCAGCGGAGCGCAGTTTGTCCAGGTAAAAGGTGTTGGCCTCGTACCGGTGGCGGTGGCGTTCCGTTACCACATCGCCATAAATGCCGTGCGCCAGAGTGCCGGGCGCCACGTCCGAGCTTTGTGCGCCCAGGCGCATGGTGCCGCCCAGGTCGGAGTTGGCATCGCGCTTTTGGATGGAACCATCGGCGTCTTGCCATTCGTCGATCAGGGCAATCACCGGGTGGGGGGTGCTGGGGTCGAATTCGGTGGAGTTGGCACCCTCCAGGCCTGCCACGTGGCGTGCAAATTCGATGGTGGCCACCTGCATGCCCAGGCAAATGCCCAGGTAAGGCACTTTGTTTTCGCGCGCAAAGCGGGCCGCGGCAATCTTGCCTTCGGTGCCCCGTTTGCCAAAACCGCCAGGCACCAAAATCGCGTCGAACTGCCCCAAGGCTTGGTTCACATCTTGCGATTCCAGGTTCTCGGAGTCGATGTAGGTGATTTCGGACTTGACGTGGTTCTTCATGCCTGCGTGGCGCAGGGCTTCGTTGACCGACTTGTAGCTGTCGGACAAATCCACATACTTGCCCACCATGGCGATTTTGACCGTGCCCTGCGGGTGCAGCACCTCGTGCACGAGGTCGTCCCAGCGTTTGAGGTTGGCCGGCGGTGTGTTCAGGCGCAGTTTGTCGCAGATCAGGCCGTCCAGGCCTTGCTCGTGCAGCACGCGCGGCACCTTGTAGATGGTGTCCACATCGGGCATGGAAATCACGCCCCATTGCGCCACGTTGGTGAACAGGCTGATTTTTTCGCGTTCGTCGTCTGGAATGACGCGGTCGGCCCGGCACAACAAGGCGTCGGGTTGGATGCCGATTTCGCGCAGTTTTTGCACCGTGTGCTGGGTGGGTTTGGTTTTGAGCTCGCCGGCAGCTGCAATGTAGGGCACGTAGGTGAGGTGCACAAAAGCGGCCTGGTTGGGCCCCAGGCGCAGGCTGAGTTGGCGCACCGCTTCCACGAACGGCAGCGATTCAATGTCGCCCACAGTGCCGCCGATTTCAACAATGGCCACATCCACCGCGTCTGGCGTGCCGTAGCCCGCCCCGCGCTTCACAAATTCCTGGATTTCGTTGGTCACGTGCGGGATCACCTGCACGGTTTTGCCCAGGTAGTCGCCGCGGCGTTCTTTTTCCAGCACCGATTTGTAAATCTGCCCGGTGGTGAAATTGTTGGCCTTCTTCATCCGGGTGGTGATGAAGCGTTCGTAGTGGCCCAGGTCTAGGTCGGTTTCAGCGCCGTCGTCGGTCACGAACACCTCGCCGTGCTGGAAAGGGCTCATGGTGCCCGGGTCCACGTTGAGGTAGGGGTCGAGCTTGATGAGGGTGACTTTCAGGCCGCGCGATTCAAGCAGCGCAGCCAGCGAGGCGGAGGCGATTCCTTTGCCCAATGAGGACACCACGCCGCCGGTAACGAACACAAATTTGGTCATGTCGCAGACGAACCGCAAGGGTTCGCAGGAGTGTGAAACCCGGATTATAAAAGCGCGTTCAAAAGCGGCGATTCCGCCCCCGGTTGCCTGTGGAGGCAGAGAGGCAGGGCCAATTGAAAAAATTGAAATCAGCGGCCGAGGTGAACAAGCAAATTAGCGGTAAGCTGCGACAACCGTGCTGAAAGGTCTGGAATGAAAATGCTCCGTGTGGTGGTGGCCGTGGCGTGTTGCACAGCAAGCGCACTTGCGGGTGCGCAGGCGAGTTCAAAAGTGGTTGCTTTTGCGCAAGACACGATGAAGAACGATTTTCGGCAAGCGCAAGTGATGGAGGTTCAAGCGGAAGCAAAGCAAGCGGGCTTGAACTTTGTGTCTTCCGATGCCCAAGGCCAAACCTCACTGCTGATACGGCAAATAGAAGCTTTTGCTCAGCAGAAGGTGGATGTGCTGGTGGTGGGCACCAACGACGAGAAGGCCGTGGTGCCTGCTGTGCGCAAAGCCTACCAAGCAGGCGTGCCGGTGATTGTGCTTGATCGAGGTATCAAGGGCAAAGACTACAGCGTATTTATCAATTCTGACAATATCCAGATCGGTGCTTTGGGTGGCGAGTTCATTGCCAAGCAGATCAAAGGGCGGGGCCTGGTGCTGTTGTTTGAGGGCCTGCAGTCGGCCGATGTGACCCAGCTGCGCACAAAGGGCTTCATGTCGGTGATGTCCAAATACCCCGACATTCGGGTGATCAAACGCACGGGCAACTATTTGCGCAAAGACGCGCTTTTGGAAATGGACAAGCTGCTGGCCCAGGGGGTGCGCGTGGACGCCATTTTTGCCGAAAGCGACAGCATGTTGAGCGGGGCACGCGTTGCCATGGAGCAGCACAAGGTTGACCCCAGTACGGTGGTTTCTGTGGGCTGCGATTACACCAGCGAGGCGCGTGATGCGATTCGATCGGGCACGCAAACGGCTTCGGTGTTGTTCCCGCTGGGAGGCAAAAAAACCATAGAGGTGGCGCAAAAGCTCATAGCCAAACAGGCCGTGCCGCGCCATGTTCAGATTCCGGTGAAACTGGTGACACGTGACAACGTGGAGCAGGTGCCCCCCATTTTCTAAAACAAGTGCCCACTGTTTTGCTTGCTTCCATGCGCCGTTGGCGCAACCTCACTACCCGGCTTTCATTGTTGGTGGCGCTGGCGGTGATGTTGGTGTTGTTGGTGGTGGGCGTGTATTTCGATTTCTTCTTGCGCAATTCGTTTGAGCAGGCCACAGCCGAACGCATGCAGCACGCCTATCAGCGGCTGGAATCCAGTCTTGCCCAGATTGAGCAGGAACTGATCAACGGCGCCCACTTTGCCAAGACAGATGAGCGGTTGATTGCCTCGATGGAGTTGATCAACCACTACGAAAACAGGGAGCGCTACAACACCTTTTTGATCGACGAAGAAAAGATCACTTTGGCGCAGGAGTTGCTGGGGCGGGTCAAGCTGTCGTTCAACGATGACATCTCGCTGTATGGGGACCGGGAGGATTTGATTGCTTTCGTGGGCCGCGATGGCGATCGGTACCGCTTGGGCTACGTGACCTACGCCCAGCGCCAGCACGAAGTCAAGACCCGGGCAGAGGGGCAGCCGGAGTTCAAGCAGGGCGCGCTTCCCGAGAGCATCGTTCTGGATCATGCGTTGTACGCGAATGAGAACCAGGCCGACCCAGAACCCCTGCTCACCTACCACCGTTTGAATTCTGCGCTGGTGGTCAAGGTCCACCAGAATGTGATTGACCGCCGCGACGGACACTACATCGGGCATTTGGAGCTTTCACACATCTTGGATGCCGGTTATTTTGATGGGCTGTCCAAAGATTTGGATTTGAAACTGGTGCTGGCTTTTGGGGGCAGCGAGGTGCCGGTGTGGTCCGAACTCAAAGCCTTGAAAGGCCAGGGCAACTTGTTGCCACATTTGTTGGGCGACCGTTATGTCAGCGCGGTTCAGCTGCCTGTTGTGGGTGGGCAAGCCTTTGTTCAGGCGTCGCTGGAGTCAAGGTCGCACATGGGTTTGCTGAACACACACCGCACGCGTTTTTTGCTGCTGCAGGTGTTGTTGGCGGCTGTGGTGTTGTGGGCTGCCCGGCTGTTCATTGTGCGAACCCTGACGCGGCCGCTGGGCCTACTGATGGACCAAATCCACAGCATTGAGCGCGGTGATTACGGCGTCAAGCAGCAACTGCGCACAGGTGACGAGTTGCAACAGATTTCCAGCAGCATCAACCAACTGGCCACCACGGTCCGCGACCGGCAGGCCTCGTTGGAGCAGGCCCGCTACGAGCAGGAGTTTTTGTCCAACCACGATGCATTGACTGGTTTGCCCAACAGACGCTTTTTTTCGCACCGTTTGGAGCATGCTTTGGACGTGGCGCAACGCCAACACACCGAGCTGGCCGTGCTGTTCATGGACTTGGACCAATTCAAGTTGATCAATGACACCTTGGGCCACGGCGTGGGCGATATGTTGCTGATGGCCGTGGCCCACCGCATGAGGGGGCAGGTGCGCCAGGCCGATACCTTGGCGCGTATAGGCGGCGACGAGTTCAATGTGTTGATTGAAAACGTGCAAACCCCGGAACATTTGGAGACCCTGGTAGGTAAGCTGTTGGAGCTGTTTCGCGAACCCTTTGTGTGCGGGGAACACATCATCAACGCCACTGTCAGCATAGGCATTTCAATTTACCCGCGCGACGGAACGGACAGCGTTTCGCTGTTGAAACACGCCGACTTGGCGGTGTATCAGTCCAAAGAGAGCGGTCGCGACAACTACAGCTTTTTCTCTCAGGAGATGTCACAGCGGGTGCGGCACAGGGCAGACCTGATTCATGCCTTGAACCAGGCGATTGAATCCGGCGACCAATTTGCGTTGGTGTACCAACCCAAGGTGGGCGCGCGCACTGGCCGGGTGGAGTCGGCCGAGGCGTTGATTCGCTGGCAGTCCCCGCAGTTTGGCGCGGTGTCGCCGGTGCAATTTATACCTTTGGCCGAAGAGACCGGCCAAATTTTGGACATCGGCGCTTGGGTGATACAGCAGGCTTGCCACGACTTGGCGGTGATGCGGGCTGCGCATCTGGAGTTGAACCACTTGAGTGTGAATGTGTCCGGGGTGCAACTGAAAGGAAAGGCGTTGGGTTCGGTGATGGAGAAGGCCCTTCAAGCCCATGGGCTGCGACCGGAGTGGTTGGAAATGGAAATCACGGAAAGCTTTATTGCGCGAGACACGCAGCAGGCGATTTCGACGCTGGACGCTTTCCGAGCCACCGGCATGCAATTGGCCATTGACGATTTTGGGACAGGTTATTCATCCATGAGTTACCTGCACAAGTTGCCGTTTACCCGCGTCAAGATAGACAAATCTTTTATTGACGGGCTGCCTCACAACCACGACAGTGTTTCCATCACGCGGGCGATTTTGTCGCTGGCCAAAAATTTCGGGCTCTCCACCACCGCAGAAGGTGTGGAAAATTCGGAGCAATTGCTTTTCTTGCAGCAAGAGGGGTGCGACGAAATCCAAGGTTATTTTTACTCCAGGCCGTTGCCCCTGCCGGACTTTTTGGCTTTTTGCCAGAAAAACCTTGCTTCAACCGCCTCGGCCTGACCGAAGGTGACCGCAGTGGCTGGTGGTACATTGCCTGGCATGAACGAACTCGCCGGCAAACACATAGTTTTGGGCCTCTCGGGAGGCATTGCATGCTACAAATCGGCGGAGTTGTGCCGTTTGCTCGTCAAGGCGGGGGCCACGGTGCAGGTGGTCATGACCGAGGCGGCCACGCAGTTCATCACACCCGTGACCCTGCAGGCTTTGAGCGGTATGCCAGTGGTTTTGAGCCAGTGGGACGCCCGTGAACCCAACAACATGCCCCACATCAAGCTGGGGCGTGAACCCAGTGCGATATTGATTGCCCCGGCCAGTGCCGATTTGATGGCGCAACTGGCACAAGGCCGTGCCGCCGATGTGTTGACGCTGGCCTGCTTGGCGCGCCCTTTGGCGCAAACGCCTTTGTTGCTGGCCCCCGCCATGAACCGCGAAATGTGGGCGCACCCCGCTACCCAGCGCAACGTGGCGCAGTTGCGAGCCGATGGGGCGGTGGTTTTGCCGGTGGGGCAGGGCGACCAGGCCTGCGGCGAAACAGGCGACGGGCGCATGCTCGAGCCCGAGCAGTTGCTGGCTTGCCTGGTGGGGCATTTTCAACCCAAGGTGTTGGCCGGCCACAAGGTGGTTGTTACAGCCGGGCCTACCTTTGAAGCGATAGACCCGGTGCGCGGTATTACCAACCACTCGTCTGGCAAGATGGGTTTTGCCATTGCCCGCGCCGCACAAGAGGCCGGTGCCCAAGTGACTTTGGTGGCGGGTCCGGTGCATTTGCCCACGCCATGGGGGGTGCAGCGTGTGGATGTGCAATCGGCCAACGACATGCAGGCTGCGGTGCGGGCCCACATTGCGGGTGCCCGCGTGTTTGTGGCTGCTGCCGCTGTGGCTGATTGGCGACCGGCCACAGCCGCCGGACAAAAAATCAAAAAAGACGGGAGCGGTTTGCCACCCGCACTGCAATTTGTGGAGAACCCCGATATTTTGGCTGGCGTGGCGGCCAGCCACGCCGCAGTGGCCGGTGAGTTGTTTTGCGTGGGGTTTGCGGCCGAGAGCCACGATCTAGAAGCCCACACCCAAGCCAAGCGCAAGCGCAAGGGGGTGCCCCTGTTGGTGGGCAATATAGGCCCCGATACCTTTGGGCAAGACCACAACGCCTTGCTGCTGGTGGACGAGCGGGGGGTCCAAGCCCTGCCGCAAGCTCCCAAATTGGCTTTGGCGCGTGAGCTGGTGGCCGAGATCGCTCGCCGCTTGGTTTCCAACTGAAATCCAAACTTTGACAACGTTGAGATGGCGTTGCACAATGAACATCAAAGAATGCTTATTAATTGATTAATGGCGTTGCAGCAGGACGCTGGTTGGGGACTTTTCATGGCGAACAAAACACAATCCAATTTGCCCGGCGCTGTGGCGGCCAAGGGGTTTACCGGTAACTGGTCGCGCCGCCG
>JACCDQ010238184.1_pt1 | contig 24380 bp, 25 predicted proteins | sample 7446031 | NCBI WGS metagenome assembly JACCDQ01 (sample SAMN15323442, study PRJNA562643) | freshwater metagenome | isolation source: river surface water | place: USA:Blue River Watershed | collected 2017-08-17 | reverse complement strand
CTGCTCAGCGTGCTGCAGCGTGCGTGCGTGCAACAACATTTTGGGATGATCCAAAAGTTATTGCAGATGCTTCACGTGGCTTAGGTGAGGCAATGGTTGGTATCAACGTTGCAGATCTTCCAGCCCCGCACCGCCTTGCTGAACGCGGTTGGTAATTCTTTAACCAATGAAGGTTGGCGTATTAGCCTTACAAGGTGATGTCCGTGAACATGTAAGTTCATTGATCGCTTGTGGGGTTGATCCAATCTCCGTACGACGAGCTTCAGAGATTGATCAGATTGATGCGCTTGTTTTACCTGGTGGAGAGTCGACAACCATTGCACAGCTTGCAGAAGTTTTTGGAATCTACGATCAATTAAAGTCCCGAATTGCAGCAGGTATGCCTGTTTATGGTTCTTGCGCAGGAATGATTTTGTTGGCCAACGAAATCTTGGATGCAAAAGTTGGGCAAAAAACCTTTGGTGGATTAAACATCACCGTTCGTCGAAACGCCTTTGGTCGACAGGTTGATTCCTTTGAATCCGATATCACTTTTGCAGACGGTTCAAATGATTTAATCCGTGCGGTTTTCATCCGCGCCCCGTGGGTTGAAAAGGTTGGCGAAGGTGTCGAAGTTCTCGCTACCGTGGACAATCATGCGGTCGCAGTTCGATCAAAGACTCTGCTTGCAACTTCATTTCATCCAGAGTTAACCGGCGATTTCCGCATTCACAGATATTTTATTGAAGAGGTAGCACGCCCCGCGCTCGAGACGGTAAAGTAAGCACATCGTTTAAAGAAAGCTCGAGGTAATCCAATGTCCGGCCATTCCAAATGGGCGACGACCAAGCACAAGAAGGCCATCATCGATAGCCGTCGTGCAAAGGTATTTGCAAAGCAAATTCGTGCAATTGAAGTAGCTGCTCGTAATGGTGGCGCCGACATGGATGGCAACCCAACACTTTTTGATGCGGTTGCAAAGGCTAAAAAATCATCGATGCCTTCGGACAATATTGAACGCGCAATTAAACGTGGTGCGGGACTTGAAGCCGGTGCGAAGGACTGGATCACCATCATGTATGAGGGCTACGGTCCTAACGGTGTGGCAATTATGATCGAATGTCTTTCAGATAACCGAAATCGTTCTGCTTCTGAGGTTAAGGTTGCCGTTACTCGTAATGGTGGATCAATGGCCGATCTTGGATCGGTTTCATATCTTTTCAACCGCAAGGGTGTTGTAATCGTTAAAAAGGATGGCACCCTAACCGAAGATTCAATTCTTGAAGCTGTTCTTGAAGCCGGTGCCGAAGAGGTGAATGACCTTGGTGAAGCCTTTGAAATTGTGAGTGAACCTGTAGATCTAGTTCCAGTTCGTACCGCTCTTCAAGCAGCAGGCATTGACTACGAATCCGCTGACTCTTCATTCTTGCCATCGATGAGCATTCCTCTTGATGCCGATGGCGCTAAGAAGGTTTTTGAACTCATTGACGCTATAGAAGAGCTTGATGATGTGCAAAATGTTTACAGTAACTTTGATGTTTCCGATGAGGTTATGGCGAGCCTCGAATAGTTACTAATGCCTTATCTCTAGGCTTGAACACTGATCTACCGAGGAAAGAGCGAGGCCAACGATGAGAGTTTTGGGTGTTGACCCTGGCTTGACCCGTTGCGGTGTTGGAATAGTTGAGGGTGAAATTGGAAAACCAATCTCATTAGTTGAGGTTGGTGTAATTCTGACCCCGACTGAATCTCCATTAGAGCAAAGATTGTTGGATTTAGATCAACAACTATCTGAGTGGGTAAATCTCTGGAAGCCAGATGTAATGGCCGTCGAAAGAGTTTTTTCTCAACACAATGTACGAACAGTTATGGGCACAGGTCAGGCTGCAGGCATTGCACTTTTAATCGCCGCGAAAGCTGGCATCCCAGTGATGATGCATACGCCATCTGAAGTTAAGGCCTCTGTAACCGGAAGTGGCCGCGCGAATAAGGCGCAGGTTGCAACAATGGTACAAAATATTTTGAGACTTGAAACTATCCCAAAGCCTGTTGATGCCACAGATGCCTTGGCGCTTGCTATTTGTCATATTTGGCGCGGAGGAGGCAATACCAAGATTGCCAACGCATTGGCAGCTGAACAATCTCGTTTGAAGAAGTTGCGTGCACGATGATCTCATTATTAACAGGCACAATTAGAGCAATCTCCACAGACCGCATAACCGTTGAAGTTGGTGGTTTCGGTTTATCTGTTCTTGTGAATACACAAACATCTTCTCAACTTACAATGGGGGCTCAGGTTCAACTTTTCACTTCACTCGTGGTGCGCGAAGACTCCTTAACCCTATTTGGATTCTTAAATGAGGAGTCACGTGCACTTTTCGAACTAGTTCAAACCGTTTCGGGTATCGGTCCAAAGGTGGCTCTTTCCATTCTAGGTGCGCTCACACCTGAAGATCTTGGTCGAGCAATCGCTCAAGAAGATATAGCCGCAATTGAAAAGGTTCCAGGTATCGGTCGAAAGGGTGCTCAAAGATTGATTCTGGAGCTAAAGGGCAAGTTGACCGATCTCTCACATAGTCAGCAGTATAAGTTGCATCAACCTGCGTGGCGAGAGCAACTAACTAGTGCATTGGTTTCATTAGGGTTTTCACCGAAAGAATCAGATGCCGCAATTTCAAATGTAATTGCAACTTTGCAAACAGAAGAGGTTGATGCCTCAACATTAGAATTAAGTGAATTGTTAAAGCTAACTCTTGCAAGCGGAAAGAGTTCTCGTGGTTGATGATCGATTAGTTACTCCTCAAATCAAAGGTGAAGAGTCAGCCCTTGAGCATGCTTTGCGTCCTAAATCGTTAAAAGATTTTGTTGGACAACATCGAGTACGGGATCAAATTGACGTTCTGCTCACAGCTGCTCGTCACCGAAATTCACCAGCAGATCACATTCTTCTTTCGGGACCTCCTGGATTAGGAAAAACAACACTTGCATTAATTTTGGCTTCAGAAATGCAAGCTCCAATTCGAATTACGAGTGGTCCGGCAATTACCCATGCAGGAGATTTAGCTGCAATTCTTTCCTCGCTAGTTGAAGGCGAAATACTTTTCCTTGATGAAATTCATCGTTTACCAAGGCCTGCGGAAGAGTTGCTGTACTTAGCGATGGAGGATTTTAGAGTTGATGTAGTTGTAGGTAAGGGCCCGGGAGCAACAGCTATCCCATTGCAACTTCCACATTTCACTTTGGTTGGCGCGACAACTCGCGCCGGATTACTGCCTAGCCCCTTAAGGGATCGCTTTGGTTTCACTGCGCATCTGGATTTTTATAATGAGGAAGATATCGCGCATGTCATCACGCGAAGTGCGGAGTTGTTAAAAATTGATATTGATAAGGATGCAATCGTTGAAGTCGCTGGGCGATCACGAGGCACTCCTCGAATTGCAAACCGACTTCTTCGACGTGTCCGTGACTATGGTCAGGTTCAAGGAAGCTTCCGTATTTCATTGTCAGATGCAAAGTTGGCGCTCGAAATGTATGAAGTGGATGAGCTTGGGTTGGATCGTTTAGATCGTGGGGTTTTGACCGCCTTGATCGAACGTTTTAATGGTGGACCTGTTGGGCTCTCGACTTTGGCAATCGCGGTAGGCGAAGAGATAGAAACAGTTGAATCGGTGGCGGAGCCCTTTTTGGTGAGGAATGGCTTTATGGCCAGAACTCCACGCGGAAGGGTGGCGACCGCCCAAGGATGGCGACATATAGGACGAACACCACCCGCAGAAATAGCCTCGCTTTTCGACTTACCTGCACCTGACGCCTAGACTCTGCGGTTATGTCTACAACTAATAAACCTGTAAAGACGGCTGCCCGCCCTGGCCGCTCTTTGGCGATCCTTGGTTTGGTGCTTATAGCCTTGACCAGCCTCGTCTTCATTCAAGGGGCAACTTCAGTTCGCTTAGGTCTAGATCTTCGCGGTGGTACCTCAGTTACTTTGCAACCTCGTATTGCACCAGGTGATGAAGGTAAGGTCACAAGTGAAGCAATCGACCAAGCGGTTTCAATTATTCGCCAACGAGTTAACTCACTTGGTGTTGCTGAATCAGAGGTTGCCGCTCAGGGAAGTGGAACTAACCGCCAGATCGTTATCTCTGTTCCAGGAGACACAGGTCGACGTGTTGTTGAGTTAGTTGGACAGACAGCGGAGTTACGTTTCCGCCAGGTATTGGCTTCAACATCAGGTAATCCGGCTGCGGCAGATGCAACAGCTACTCCGGCATCTGGAGTTAGTGCAGATGTAAACGCAAAGTTTGCCGCCCTAGATTGTACGAAGGCAGAGAATCTTCAAGGCACAGGAACTGATGCGCCAACAGACACTATTGTTGCTTGCGATCGTGCGGGAGTTACAAAGTACATCTTGGCTCCTGCTGAGGTTCTTGGTCGTCAAATTTCGAAGGCATCTGCTGGATTAGACACACAAGCTGGTAGTGCTTGGTATGTAAGTCTTACATTTAACAATGAAGGCACCTCTGCATTTGGTGCGCTGACATCACGAGTTACTTCATTGCCGGAACCAACTAACCAGGTAGCAATCGTGCTTGATGGATTAGTAGTTTCCTCACCTCGAATCACTGAAGCGATTCCATCAGGAAATGCTCAAATCACTGGCAGCTTCACGCAGTTAGAGGCGCAGGATCTTGCAAATGTTTTGAAGTATGGTGCATTGCCTTTGGCCTTTGATCGCGGAGAAGTGCAACAAGTTTCTCCAACGCTTGGTGCTGATCAACTAAATGCTGGCCTTTTAGCTGGTGCACTGGGATTAGGTTTAGTAATGATCTATTCATTGCTTTATTACCGTGGCCTAGGAATTGTGACTGTCGGTTCTTTGGCAGTTGCAGGTGGGCTGCTTTATCTATTGTTCCTATTGCTGGGCAAGTGGATCGGCTTCACCCTTACATTGGCGGGTATTGCTGGTGCAATTGTTGCCATCGGTGTCACAGCAGACTCATTCATTATTTACTTTGAGCGTATTCGCGATGAAATGCGCGAGGGTCGCTCTCTTCGCACCGCGGTAGAGACTGGCTGGACACGTGCACGTCGAACAATCTTGGTCGCAGACTTTGTTTCGATCATCGCTGCCGTTCTGCTGTACTTCTTTGCAGTCGGTGGCGTGCGTGGTTTTGCATTCACATTGGGCTTAACAACAATTATCGATCTTATTGTGGTGTTTGTGTTTACCAAACCGCTCGTTGCGATTTTGTCTCGAGCTGCATTCTTTAGTTCAGGTCACTCATGGTCTGGTTTCTCAAGCAAGAGCTTGGGTACTGTCGTTGCGAAGGAGGCATAAAGATGTCGAAGATGTCAGGTCTTGGCGGTCGTCTCTATCGTGGAGAAACTGCAATTGATTTCATTGGGAAGCGTCGTCGTTGGTATGCAATCTCAGCGCTTTTTGTTCTAGCCTCAATCGCTGCCCTCTCCTTACAAGGATTGCATCTTGGTATCGAGTTCAAGGGCGGTTCATCATTTACAGTTAACAAAGCTACAGCCACTGTTGAACAGGCACGCACTGCAGTTGAGGGTGTAAATGTTCCAGGAGAAATCATTGTCCAGAAGATTGGCAATGACAAAGTTCGCGTTCAAACAGGTGCCCTCGATACCGCTCAGAACAATGCGGTACAAGATGCGCTTGCCAGCGAGCTTGGTGTCACTGTTGAATCGATTGACACGCAAATCATTGGACCTTCTTGGGGTAAAGAGATCACGCGCAAGGCGCTATATGGCCTCGTCGGATTCTTAATTGTTGTAATGCTTTATCTTGCAATGGCCTTCGAGCCAAAGATGGCAGTTGCGGCAATTGCCGCCGTAGTGCATGACGTTTTCATTACGGTTGGTATTTATGCTCTAGTTGGATTCGATGTAACACCCGCAACAATTATTGGTTTCCTAACCATCTTGGGTTACTCGTTATACGACACGGTCGTAGTTTTCGATAAGGTGCGTGAAAACACCCGATCAATTACTTCAACATCAACTAAGACCTATTCTCAGGCTGTAAACCATGCTGTCAATCAAACATTGGTTCGCTCGGCGAATACCTCTTTGATTGCCCTACTTCCTGTAGGTTCAATTCTCTTTGTAGGAGCGGGATTACTCGGAGCAGGTACATTGAAGGATCTTTCACTAGCTCTGTTTATTGGCCTAGCTGTTGGTACTTACTCATCTATCTTCATCGCGCCACCTGTACTTGCACAGTTGCGTGAAAAGGAGCCAGCAATGCAGGCTCTTGCAAAGCGTGTTAACTCTCGCTCTGGTGCTTCGACAGAGGGTGCTGTAAGCGCGTCTGTTGAAGCGGTTAATGGACGCGGTCCACGTAACCAACCAAAGCGAAAAGGTCGTAAGTAAGGCTCTTTGTGGATACTTTGATTGCACCAGTAATTAGTGCTCTCAAAGAAAATCATGCCTCGGTAGATTCTGATGAGGTATCACGCGCATTTGTTGTTGCGCGTGATGCCCACCAGGGGCAACTTCGAAAATCGGGGGAGCCGTATATAACTCACCCTGTCGCAGTCGCCGAAATTCTGGCGAATCTAGGATTAAATCCTCCAACCATCATCGCTGCATTACTGCACGACACCGTTGAGGACACTGATTATTCTCTTGTTCAGTTGCGTAGCGATTTCGGTGACGAGATCGCTAACTTGGTTGATGGTGTCACTAAATTAGACAAGCTGACTTACGGGCCAACGGCAGAGGCTGAAACGGTTCGCAAGATGGTTATCGCTATGTCACGCGATATACGGGTGCTAGTAATCAAATTAGCCGATCGACTCCATAATGCGCGCACCTGGAAGTATGTTTCTTCTGAAAGCGCTGAACGCAAGGCACGTGAAACGCTAGATATTTACGCCCCGTTGGCACATCGACTAGGAATGAATGCATTGAAGTGGGAGCTCGAAGATCTTTCATTTGAGGTTTTGGAGCCAAAGAAATTCGAGGAAATTTCGCGCTTGGTTGCAGAGCGCTCACCGTCACGAGATAAATTAACTGAAGAAGTGATTGCAACGGTAAAAGAAGATTTGCATCGCGACAGTATCGAATCATCAGTAACAGGTCGTAAAAAGCATTTCTTTTCGGTGTATCAAAAAATGGTTGTACGTGGTCGTGAGTTCAACGACATTTATGATCTCGTTGGAATCCGTGTTCTAGTTAATGATGTTCGAGATTGCTATGCGGTTTTAGGATCTATTCACGCTCGTTGGAGTCCAGTACCAGGACGCTTCAAGGATTACATCGCAATGCCTAAGTTCAACCTGTATCAATCTCTACACACAACAGTGATCGGACCTACTGGAAAAGCGATCGAAATTCAGATTCGTACCTATGACATGCACGCTCGAGCAGAATTCGGTATCGCTGCGCACTGGAAGTACAAGCAGGGTCCCGAAAATACTGAAAGTTCGCCTGAGATGTTGTGGCTTCGCCAATTGCATGAATGGCAAAAAGAAACTGAAGATCCATCTGAGTTTCTTGAAGCACTGCGTTTTGATTTAGGTTCGCCTGAGGTTTTCGTGTTCACGCCAAAGGGGAGTGTTGTCGCTCTTCCTGGTGGGTCGACACCTGTGGATTTTGCATTCTCCGTACATACCGATGTTGGTTTGCGATGCGCAGGTGCCAAGGTTAACGGTCGATTAGTTCCTCTGGAATCTCGACTCAACAATGGTGATGTGGTTGAAATCGTAACCAACAAAAGCGAATCCGCGGGTCCAAGCCGAGATTGGCTTAACTTTGTAAAGAGCCCGCGAGCTCGATCAAAGATTAAGGCATGGTTTAGCAAGGAACGTCGTGAAGAGGCGATCGATGCTGGTCGTGAATCAATCGCACGCCAAATGCGAAAAGCAGGATTACCTTTACAAAAGATCTTCGCTGGCCACTCATTGCTAGAACTAGCCCATGATCTACGGTATTCAGACATCGAAGGTTTGTATTCAGCCGTTGGTGATGGTCATGTTTCTGCGGCATCAATCATCGATAAATTGGTTGCTTCAATGGGAGTTGAAGATTCCCACCCAGAGCCAACTATGGATGTGCTTCCAAATCGTGCGCCAACCACGAGACGCTCTAGCAATGCGGTTGATGTAGAAGGCACTGATGATGTTTTAGTGAAACTTGCGCGTTGTTGCACTCCAGTTCCTGGAGATCCAATAATGGGGTTCATCACCAAAGGAAGCGGTGTTTCGATTCACCGAAGCGATTGCACCAACGCTCAGGATTTACATAAGCATCAACAAGATCGTGTAGTAACTGTTAAGTGGCGCGCTGGAGCCGCCGCAATTTTCTTGGTGAATATTCAAGTTGAAGCCTTGGATCGCGCATCATTACTTGCCGATGTAACGCGTACTTTGTCTGAACAACACGTCAACATTCTCAGTGCAGCGGTTAGCACATCTAAGGACAGAACAGCTTTTTCACGTTTTACCTTTGAGATGGCAGATGCAACTCACTTAGACGCTGTTTTGGCAGCAGTTCGAGGTATTGAAGGTGTTTACGATGTTTACAGAACAACTAATAATTAGTTGAACTCTGCTAATCCCTTTTCAGCTTCAGCTAGCCACACCCTACGAGCAGCGGCAGACTCTGAGGCTTCTTGCGCCTTCTTTGTATTTCCACTTGCAGCAAACTTCTCAGCAGCCTTCTCGTAGTTCGCAATAGATTCAGTTAGTTGTTCGACAACCTCTTGCGCACGCTTCTTTGCTGCAGGATCTGTCTTACGCCAGATTTCAGCCTCGGCCTCTTTAACAGTTGTTTCAACAACTGCTACACGAGCATCAAGCGCAGCACGCTTATCGCGATGGGTCATCCCGATCTTTTCCCATGAACGCAGATGCTCATTGAGCGCCTTACGCGCTTCCTTTACATCTGTAATAGGAAGTACAGCTTCAATAAGGGTTAACAGCTCTTCGCGCTTGGCAAGATTTGCCGCCATAGTTACTTCGCGCTTCTCAAGGTCTGCATTCTTTGCTGTAAAGAATTGGTCCTGCGCTGCTTTAAATCGAGCCCACAGTTTCGCATCATCATTCTTCTTGCCGCGACCAGCAGCTTTCCATGCATCCATAAGTGCCTTGTAACGCTTAGCAGTTGGAACCCATTCAGTAGAGGTTGCAAGCTTTTCAGCCTCTTCAACGATCTTCTTCTTTGCATCCGCAACGACAGATTGAGTCGCCTCAAGAGATGCAAAGTGAGTGCGGCGACGCTTATCAAACTTATTGCGAGATGAAGAGAAGCGCTTCCATAGATCCGCATCCGCCTTCTTATCGAGGCGAGGGGCAGCTTTCCACTCATCCAACAGAACCTTTAAACGATCTCCAGTTGCCTTCCAACTTTCAGAAAGCGCCAAGCTTTCAGCCTCTGCAACGATCTTTTCCTTTTCAACAATAATTTGCTCGCGGCGAGCTGCTTTCGCGGCTGTTTCTGCCGCCTTCTTCGCTTCATAGGCCTCACGATGACCTTCAATGAGCGGTTCAATTTGTTCTACAGAAGCAGCTAAAGCATCCAGATCGCCAACACCATTAAGTTCCTTAACCTGTTCGCGCAGCTTTTTTACCGCAGCATATGCATCAGATGGAACCATTGCACCGCTCTTGATACGTGCTGCAAGCAGTGCAACCTCTGCTGCTAAAACTTCGAATTTACGAACAAAGTACGAGAGGGCCTCTTCTGCTGTCTTACCTGGGTAAGAGCCAACCGCCTTTTCGCCCTGTGATGTGCGAACAAAAACTGTTCCATCTTCTGCTACTCGACCAAATGCTGAAGGATCTCCGATCAGTGCACTAGCTGCGCTGGCCTGGTGTGGGAAATTCATATCTGTCATGAGAGTGATCCTTTCAGCGCGGTACTTCATCATGAAGTTCGCTATGTGGTGGGTGCGATACTCAGAAGTTTTGACGCCTCTGAGCGTGGGTTAGGTGTGTATTCCTGTGCAAAAGGTACCCTGTCTCATGGTGTGAGCGTCAATTACGCCCAAATCTGAGCGTGGAAAGTGGGGTTGAACAATGCTGATCGACTCCTTCGCAGCCCCAATGTTTGCAACAAATTGTTGGGTGCTGGCTACCGAACCAGGCGCTGAATGCGTGGTTATTGATCCTGGAATGCCAGATGTTTCCCATCAGCTAACTGAGATTCTTGAGAAGCATAATTTGAAACCAGTAGCGGTCATTGCAACTCATGGTCATTTAGACCACACCTTTTCAATTCAACCTATTGCTGATGGATATGGAATCCCTTCCTTTATTCATAGCGAAGATCGAGCCTTCCTAGCTAGCCCTGAAAAGTTGCATGGTCCGGATTTTGTCGCGACTTTGTCGGGGATGAGTTTTGTCGAACCAAAAGATGTTCGAGAGCTCCGCAATGGAGATGTTATTGATTTAGTAGGTCTTTCCTTTAAGGCGATTCATGCTCCTGGACACACTCGTGGTTCTTTGATGTTTGAAGTTTCAAATGAGGTAATTGTCAGCGGCGATGTTCTGTTTGCTGGTTCTATTGGGCGAACAGATCTACCAACCGGATCTTCAAAGGAAATGGAAGAGACTTTGCGCAAGAAAGTTTTACCTTTATCTGACCATTTCCGCGTTTTACCAGGTCATGGTCCGGATACAACAATGGCTATAGAAAAGAAAAATAACCCATATTTGAAGAGTTTGGTAGGTCGATACTGATGGCTGGACAAAAGATTTCTGCTCCTAAAGGGGTAAGTGAGTATGTTCCAAATCGATCCTCCTCTTTTGAATTTGTACGCGAAAATTTGGTTGCACCCGCAAAGCGTGCGGGCTATCAATTAATTGAACTGCCTGTTTTTGAAGACACCGATCTTTTCAAGCGCGGCGTTGGTGAATCCACCGACGTTGTTTCGAAAGAGATGTACACCTTTGAAGATCGTGGTGGACGTTCAATCACATTACGTCCCGAAGGTACCGCAGGTGTTATGCGCGCAGTGATCGAGCATGGATTAGATCGCGGTCAGTTACCAGTAAAGGTTTGGTACTCAGGTCAGTTTTTTAGAGCAGAACGACCTCAAGCTGGACGTTACCGTCAGTTCTACCAAGTTGGAATTGAAGCTATTGGTTTAGATGATCCCGCAATTGATGCAGAGGTAATTGCGATTGCAGATGCTGGTTTTAGAGCGCTGGGATTGAGCAAATATCGATTAGAGCTAACATCACTGGGTGATGCAGAATCACGAGCTGCGCACCGTATTGATTTATTGAAATTTATCGCCACCTTGGATTTAGATGAAGCAACCGCTGCGCGTGCTGCTATTAATCCGCTACGCCTCTTTGACGATAAGCGCGAAGAGATGAAGAGGGCGATGGCAGATGCGCCATTGTTGATTAACTACCTGAACGATAAATCCAAGAATCAATTCGAATTGGTAAAGAAGTATCTCGATGCACTGGGGATTTCATATGTACTCAATCCAAGAATGGTTCGGGGCTTGGATTACTACACCGGTACAACCTTCGAGTTTGTGCATGAATTACTTGGCGCACAATCTGGTATTGGTGGCGGTGGTCGTTACGACGGTTTAATGGAACAACTTGGCGGTCAAGCGCTATCGGGAATTGGTTTTGGGCTAGGTGTTGATCGCGCCCTTCTTGCCGCAGAAGCTGAAGGTGTAATTGCATCCGATGAGTTTGTATCTGATCTCTTCATCATTCCTTTGGGGGAGCCGGCGAAAATTCACGCTTTGACTATTGCCGCCACTCTTCGAAAAACGGGCAAGGTTGTAGAAATCGCCTTTGGTGATCGCGCTCTGAAGGGTGCCATGAAGGGAGCCGATAAGAGCGGTGCGACCTATGTCATCGTGTTAGGCGAATCCGAGATCTCAAGCGGAACTGTCGAGTTGAAAGAGATGAAAACTGGGCAGACCAGATCCGTTAAGATTGACTCCTTGCTCCAATCACTTTAAATAGAAATTAGGACACCTACAGATGTTGCGCACACACGAAGCTGGATCACTCCGCAAGTCACATGCGGGTCAGACCGTAACCCTCGCTGGTTGGGTTTCACGTCGTCGTGATCATGGTGGTGTTGCCTTCATCGATCTTCGAGATGCATCGGGTTCGGTTCAAGTTGTCATTCGTGATGAAAAGGTTGCCGGTTCTTTACGCGCTGAATGGTGTCTATCGATCACTGGCGAAGTTGTAGCTCGCCCAGATGGCAATCAAAACTCAAATATTGCAACTGGAGAGATTGAGGTTATGGGGGACACTGTTGTTGTTCTCTCAGAATCTGCACCACTTCCATTTCCAGTTGATAGCGGAGATGACACTGAGATTAATGAAGAGGTGCGACTTAAGTATCGCTATTTAGATCTACGTCGTGAAAAGCCTGCCCATAACCTGCGCCTGCGTTCAAAGGTGACATCGACAATTCGTCGTGTGATGGAGGAAGAAACCTTCCTAGAAATTGAAACGCCATATCTGACTCGCTCAACCCCTGAAGGTGCTCGAGACTTCTTAATGCCGGGTCGTTTGCAGCCGGGTAGTTGGTATGCCTTGCCTCAGTCACCTCAACTTTTCAAGCAGTTGCTGATGGTTGCTGGTATGGAAAAGTATTATCAAATTGCTCGTTGCTTCCGCGATGAAGATTTCCGTGCAGACCGTCAGCCAGAATTTACGCAGCTCGATATTGAAATGTCTTTCATCGATCAAGAAGATATTTTGTCTGTTGCCGAAAAGATTGTCGCACGCGTTTGGAAAGAGACTGTCAATTACGAGATTCCATTGCCTCTGAAGCGTATGACGTATGCAGATGCCATGACGAACTACGGTTCAGATAAACCAGATCTTCGCTTTGGAAATCAGTTGGTTGATCTAACTTCATTCTTCTCTGAAACCCCGTTTCGTGTATTCCAAGCACCTTACGTAGGCGCTGTCGTCATGCCCGGTGGAGCTTCATCTGCTCGTCGCGAACTAGATGCTTGGCAGGATTGGGCAAAGGCACGCGGAGCAAAGGGACTTGCCTACATTTTGGTTAATGAAGATGGAACTCTGGGCGGTCCAGTTTCCAAAAACATTTCAGAGAAAGAAACAGCAGGTGTTGTTGCAGCGGCCGGAGCAAAGCCAGGAGATGCAATCTTCTTCGCAGCGGGTGAGCGCACCGCTTCACTAAATCTATTAGGTGCCGTTCGACTTGAAATTGGAAAGCGTTGCGGATTGATTCCCGATGGACAATGGGAGTTTCTGTGGGTCGTAGATGCTCCAATGTTTGAGCCAACAGACAATGGTGGTTGGACAGCGGTTCACCACCCATTTACTGGTCCAAAGCCAGAGTTTGCCTCGACCTTCAAATCAGATCCAGCATCTGCGCTTGCTTATGCATATGACATTGTTTTAAACGGAACAGAGCTAGGCGGTGGATCAATTCGTATCCACGATCGCACCATTCAAAAGGATGTTTTCTCAGTTATTGGTCTAAGTGATGAAGAGGCTGCAAGTAAGTTTGGATTCTTGCTAGAAGCTTTCAACTACGGCCCACCTCCACATGGCGGAATTGCCCTAGGTCTTGATCGTGTGTGTGCATTACTTACTGGATCTGATTCGATCCGTGAAGTGATCGCATTTCCTAAGACCGCAAGTGGTGGAGATCCATTAACTGGCGCACCGACACCAATTACACCTGCGCAACGTAAAGAGAGTGGAATCGACTGGGTTCCACAAGCTAAAACCAGCGAAGATAAGTAACAGTCAGGTAGGCTAACAACATGGGTCCAGGTGGAATTGCAACAATAATCGCTGCATCGTCTTTGGCGATTATTGCTGTCGCAATTGCCTACGTAGTAATTCGCGTAGGTCGCTTGATCGATGAAGCTAAAGCCTCGCTGAAGGCAATCACCGCTGAGACCGCGCCGCTGATTGATGAGGTTCACACAACTGTGACCCTAGTTAATGGGCCATTGCACAGCATCAATCGTGTTTCAAAGAACATTGAAGAGTTATCAGAAAAGGTATCTGAGGCAACAACTGGTTTTATGAACAAGAATGGTTCAGCTGTAAAGGTAGCGGGTGCACTTTTATCTGCAGCTCAAATGAGCAAGGGCCGTTCCAAGAAGAAGAAGGCGGAGTGACCTTAACTAGTGGAATCCGCCGAGATCCGTTCGCGCTGGCTGCGCTTCTTTGAATCTGATAACCGACAGGGTTTAACCCATACAGTCGTTCCATCTGCTTCCTTAATCGCAGATGATCCAAATCTACTTTTAGTAAACGCTGGCATGGTTCCATTCAAGCCATACTTTTTAGGTGAGGTAACTCCTCCCTACAACCGTGCTACATCGGTACAAAAATGTGTGCGCACCTTGGATATCGATGAAGTTGGTAAAACAACTCGTCACGCCTCTTTTTTCCAAATGTGCGGAAACTTTTCCTTTGGTGATTATTTCAAGGAAGGTGCTATCGCACTTGCATGGGAGTTATTAACCCGCTCTATTGCAGATGGTGGATATGGCTTCCCAGAAGAGAAGCTTTGGGTAACTGTTTACCTGGATGATGACGAGGCCGCGGATATTTGGCACAAGAAGATTGGTGTTCCAAAGGAGCGAATTCAGCGTCGCGACATGGCCGACAACTTCTGGTCTATGGGCGTACCTGGCCCATGTGGACCCTGTTCTGAAATTTATTACGACCGTGGTCCTGCTTACGGTGCAGAAGGCGGACCAATCGCTGATGAAAATCGCTACCTAGAAATTTGGAACCTGGTGTTCATGCAAAATGAACGCGGAGCGGGTGGCGGAAAAGATGGTTACCCAATTCTGGGAGAGCTCCCAGCAAAGAGTATTGATACCGGCTTAGGACTTGAGCGCACCGCTGCACTTCTACAAGGTGTCGAAAACATTTATGAAATCGATACAACGATCAGAATTCTTAATCGTGCTTCAGAGTTAACGGGCGTTAAGTATGGATCCTCTGAAAAATCAGATGTTTCCTTGCGCGTCATTGCAGATCACGCCCGAACTTCTGCAATGCTCATTGGTGACGGTGTTACACCAGGAAATGAAGGTCGTGGTTATGTTCTTCGCCGCATGATGCGTAGAACCATTAGAAATATGCGTCTTTTGGGTTCTATGGATCCAATCATGTCCGAACTGACAGTTGCTGCAATCGGTGCCATGGGTCCTCAGTACCCTGAACTAGTTGCTGATCAAAATCGCATTTTGGCAGTCAGCGTTTCTGAAGAGGAAAGCTTCTTGCAAACACTGAAGAGTGGAACTCAGATTTTCGATCTTGCATCCGCTGCTTTAAAGAAAAGCAAAAGCGCAGTATTGCCAGGTGAAGAGGTCTTCAAACTCCACGATACATACGGCTTCCCATTTGATCTGACTTTGGAGATGGCGCGCGAAGAGGGTCTTTCAGTAGATGAAGATGGTTTCCGTCGTCTAATGAAGGAGCAAAAGGATCGCGCAAAAGCAGATGCTAAGGCTAAGAAGTCGGGCCATACGGATGTATCGGTCTATCGTGCAATCGCCGATAAGAGCGGAAAAACCGAGTTCTTGGGTTACTCACATCAATCATCTGAATCTTCTGTAACTGGAATTGTGGTTGATGGTGTGGGCGTAACAAGCGCATCTGAAGGTGAAGATGTTGAAATTGTTTTGAATCGCACACCGTTCTACGCCGAAGGTGGTGGCCAGTTAGCTGACGGCGGTCGAATTACTTTGAGTAATGGTGCAGTTGTCGAAATCGACGATGTTCAATCTCCAGTTCCAGGTGTATCTGTTCACAGAGGCCGTGTTATTAATGGAAGCATCGAAGTTGGAAGTGATGCATTAGCTGAGATCGACAATGAGCGTCGAAATGCAATATCTCGTGCTCACACGGCAACACACATGGTCCATAAAGCTTTCCGTGAAATTCTTGGTGAAACAGCAACCCAAGCTGGTTCTGAAAACTCACCAGGTCGTTTCCGCTTTGATTTCCCGGCTACGGGGTCTGTTCCAGCAAATGTTTTGAATGATGTTGAATCACGAGTTAACACCTTGCTGTTAGATAACCTCGAAGTAACAGCTGAAAGCATGAGCCAGTCAAAGGCAAAAGAGCTAGGGGCTATGGCGCTCTTTGGTGAGAAGTATGGCGATGTGGTTCGCGTTGTAAGTGTTGGTGATTGGGCTCGTGAGCTTTGCGGTGGAACCCACGTTTCAAGATCAGGTCAACTTGGTGTTGTTAAATTACTAAGCGAGTCTTCTATTGGTGCTGGAGTGCGACGTGTAGAGGCACTTGTAGGTGTAGATGCATACAAGTTCTTAGCACGCGAACATATTCTTCTAAACTCCTTGACTGAATTAATTAAGGGTGCGCGCGCAGAAGAACTTCCTGAGCGCATTTCAGATTTACTCAACAAAATGAAGGAGATAGAGAAGGAGTTAGCTGCCGTACGTTCCGCGCAAGCACTTTCTCAAGTTGGAGATCTTGCAAAGAGTGCAAATGTCGTTAACGGAATTTCATATATCTCTTCTGTCATGGCTGATGGCGTTTCAGGTGATGATCTTCGCAAGATCGCTATCGATCTGCGTTCTTCTGCGCCAAAATCAGTTGTAGCTTTAATTAGTAGCAATGATGGCAAACCGGTTTTGGTTGTTGCAACCAGCGATGGAGCACGCGAAGTTGGCGTGAAAGCAGGCGCACTAGTAAAGATTGGTTCAGCAATTCTTGGCGGTGGCGGTGGCGGTAAGGATGATTTCGCACAAGGTGGCGGAACAGATGCTTCTAAGTCCCTAGATGCTCTGAATGCGATCTCTAACGCCTTAGCTGGTTAATGCATGCTTCGCGGACGTCGTATCGCTTTTGATTACGGTGATGTACGCATTGGTGTTGCAATAAGTGACCCAGATTCGATTCTTTGCTCACCGTTAACTACCCTGAAGGCTACCGAAAAAAGTCTAGACAATCAGTTGTCGCAAATATTTATTGAGAACGAACCAGTCCAGATTTTTGTTGGGCGACCCGCTCTTCTTTCAGGACACGATGGCGTGGCTTCAGAAAAGGCTCATCTTTTCGCCGATCGATTAAGGGCTATTACCGATATTCCGGTGCATTTAGTCGATGAACGTATGAGCACGATCAGCGCAGCTCGAAATTTGCGTGATTCGGGTAAGAACGCAAAGGATTCAAAAGGCAGTATTGATATGGCAGCGGCAGTTGCAATTTTGGAGTTTGCCCTAGAATTAGAAAAACGTAAATGAAACGATTATTTCTAGCCGGTATTGCGGTTTTTCTCTTTACCTTTGGATTATTTTTAGTGCGTTCTCATAACACATCTTCGCCAGATTTTCCTAACGTCACATCATTTCAAGGTTTGCCAGAAGTAATTATTGAAATCCCAACAGGTTCGACAGGTTCTGACATTGGTCTAATTTTGTTTAAAGCCAAGGTTGTTAAATCTTCGGCATCATTCTTTAGAGTCGCAGTGGGGGATTCTCGCTCTGAAAAAATCGCACCCGGCTCTCACCGAATCACCCTAAAGATTTCGGCGGCCCAGGCTCTTGAACAATTACTCGATCCCAATCGAATTCCAAATTTGATCAAGATTTACGAAGGTGGCTGGAAAAGCGAAGTAGTTGAATCTCTTAAGGAGTACGGCTTCAGTTCGCAGGAGATAGATCAAGCATTTAAGGATGTTCGGTTACCAAGAGGCTTCACTAGCGCCGAAGGAGTTTTATTTCCAGCCCAGTACACCTTCGCAAAAGGTGTTACGGCAACTGAAGCGGTACAGGCTATGGTTGATCGATTCACCCAAGAAAGTGTTTCGAAGTTGATACTAAAGGGAAGTCAGGATTTCACGCCATCTGAGCTTTTGACTATCGCTTCGATCGTTCAAGCTGAGGGCGACATCAAGGATTATCCACAAGTGGCACGAGTAATTCTTAACCGATTGAAAATCGGAATGCCTCTTCAGTTGGATTCAACAGTACATTTTATAAAAAAGGTGCGAGGACAAATCTTTCTCAGCACTCAATCAACATTAATTAACTCTCCATACAACACTTATAAACGCTACGGCTTGCCGCCCGGTCCAATCGGAAGTCCTGGGGTTGATGCCATGTCGGCTGCCCTTAAACCAGCCAGCGGGGATTGGTTGTTCTTCATTACAGTTGCACCGGGAGATACTCGTTTTACCAAATCTATCGATGAGTTCAATACCTGGAAGAGTTTGTATGAAAAGAATCGAAAGGCGGGTGCATTTAAATGATTAAAGCTGGCGTCCTAGGTTCTCCGATTTCTCACTCATTAAGTCCGCTTTTACACACCACCGCTTATAGGAATTTGGGTGTTGAGGGCGATTACCGTGCGTATGAAGTTGCATCAGGGGGACTAGCCGATTTCTTACAGGGTCACGGTAAGGATTTAACCTGTCTTTCATTGACGATGCCTCTTAAAGAGGAGGCTATGAGCATTGCCGATCACATTTCAAATATATCCAAACAGATTGCTAGTGGAAACACATTAAGTAAAGAGGAAGATGGTTGGCATTTAACAAGCACCGATGTTGAGGGATTTACATTTGCACTCAAAGCGGTGGCAGATGTGCAATATGACAAGGTTTTAATCATAGGAGCGGGTGCAACTGCTCGTGCGGTTGCCGCAGCCTGCAACTTTTCATCAACCTCATTGACAGTTGTTGGTCGATCAGAAAAGCGACACGAATCTATTCGTAATTCTGCGCCCTTATCAAAAGTAGAGTTCATTGATTGGGAGGCCAGTCCTGATCTTGATGTTTACGATCTAGTTGTAAATACAACGCCAGCCAACACTGCGATTTCCTTTATCTCAGCAGTCAATTCACCGAAGGGTGTTTTCTTTGAGGTTATTTACAACCCTTGGCCGACCGATTTATTGAGCAAGTGGCAACAAACGGGAGCAACATACGTTGATGGCTTGGATCTTTTAATTCACCAAGCTATTTCACAAGTGCAAATATTTACTGGCCAAGAGATAGATCGCACTTCGATGGCTCATCTGCTCCGTGTGGAAGCGCTTAAAGCTCTTCAATAATCCACAGGCAATATCACTAGTCCATTTCCCTTTTAGGCTAAGTGCATGCACTCGGTTTTTGCGCTATTGCTATTACCCATCACCATCGCGGATCTAAATCAACGGATCATCCCGAATATCTATCTGAAACTCCTTGGCTGTTTTATGGCGTTTTCATTCATGATGAACGGCTTTCCATCTTCAACGCTAGTTTTCACTGTTGGGATATTCTGTTTGTCTCTATTGCTTCTCAAGGTTGGTATGGGCGATATCAAACTACTAGTTATTCTCATACTCACCTTTGAACTTGATTTGATCGGATACCTTGTTTTAGTTCTAGTGTTTGCAGCAGTTCATATAGTGATATCAAGTGCAACGAATAGAGCGTTTCCACGGTCGATTCCGATGGCTCCAGCAATATTTTGTGGCTTCATTACTTATATGGCGTCGCGATAAGGCGGTTATCTGCAAGAATACGCACATGCGTTGGTTAACAGCTGGTGAGTCACACGGTCAGGCACTCAGTGCCATCGTTGAGGGAATTCCTGCCTCCGTTTCAGTGACAACTGCAGATATCGATTACCACCTCGAGCGACGCCGTCTGGGTGTGGGTCGTGGGGCGCGACAAAATTTTGAAGCGGACAAGGTAACGATTCTGGGTGGAGTACGACTTGGCCTCACCCAAGGGGGACCGATTGCAATTCAAGTTGGAAACTCTGAATGGCCTAAGTGGGAAAAGGTGATGTCCGCTGATCCTGTTCCAGAGGATGAAATTAAAGATTTAGCTCGCAACGCTGCCTTGACCCGGCCACGTCCAGGTCATGCTGACCTTGTTGGAATGCAGAAATATGATCTTGATGATGCGCGCCCAATATTGGAGCGAGCAAGTGCTCGCGAAACGGCAGCACGAGTTGCACTTGGTGCGGTAGCCCGCAACTTCTTGGAACAAAGTGTTGGAATTACTATTCTAAGTCACGTACTTTCTATTGGTTCAGTACGAGTACCTGATGATTCACCATTGCCAATAGCTTCAGATATGAAGAGAATTGATGCAGATCCAGTTCGATGTGCAGATGAAGCATCCAGCGTCAAGATGATTACCGAGATTGAAGGCGCTCATCGCGATGGAGACACTCTAGGTGGAGTTGTAGAAGTCTTAGCTTTCAATATGCCTCCTGGCCTTGGTTCGCACGTGCATTGGGATCGCCGATTGGATGCCCGTTTAGCTGGTGCTGTAATGGGAATCCAAGCGATTAAGGGCGTCGAAATCGGCGATGGATTCCAAACTGCTACCCGTCGAGGATCTGTCGCACATGATGAAATTGAAAAAGATTCAACTGGAAAGATTGTTCGTCGCACCGACCGTGCAGGTGGCACTGAAGGTGGAATGTCTAATGGCGAAATTTTGAGAGTTCGCGCTGCTATGAAACCAATTTCTACAGTTCCGAAGGCTCTAGATACAATCGATGTTTCAACAGGTGAGGCTGCCAAAGCTATTAATCAGCGTTCTGATGTGTGTGCGGTACCTGCAGCGGGTGTGGTTGCCGAAGCAATGGTTGCGTTAACTTTGGCCGAAGCTGTACTTGAAAAATTCGGTGGAGATTCGGTTTCCGAAACAAAGCGCAACTACGAGTCATATATGGCTCATCTTAACTTCAAGTAGTCAGACATGACTCGCATTGTTTTGATTGGTGCACCTGGAAGCGGGAAAAGTACCGTAGGTCATGCATTAGCCGCTCACCTTCAATGGCCCTTCATCGATACCGATACTTTGATTGAATTAAAAGCTGGCAAGAAAATAACCGATATTTTCGTCGTTGATGGTGAAGATATCTTCCGCGCCATGGAGTTTGAAACTTTGAAAGAGGTCCTGCAGGAAACCTCTGCAGTCATCAGCCTCGGTGGCGGTGCTCCCATTTCACCACAGGCACAGGATGAAATACGCAACTCCACATCTATAGTGATTTTCTTAGATGTCTCCCTGTCTACAGCCGCCCCTCGAGTTGGCTTCAATCGAGATCGGCCCTTGCTTATAGGTAACCCTCGAGCACAATGGCAGGCACTAAGCGACAAGCGTCGTCCCATTTACGAGGATTTAGCGACTCATACAGTTAAAGTTGATGACATGAATGTGGATGAAATTGTTACTGTCATTGAGACGATGATTCCATGAAGACGATTCAAGTTTCTGCGGAAAGAAATTACCTCGTAACCATAGGTGATTCTTGGGTCAACCAAGTTCGCACTTTGTGCACAGATCGCACCAGGGTAGCGATAATTACATCCAGCGATTTCACGCCTGATCTTTCTGCTTTGAATGATGCAGATGCTGAACTTTTCTTCATGCAGGTTCCAGATGGTGAAGAGGGTAAAAGTATTTCAACCCTAACTAATCTTTGGAACTGGTTAGGCGCTGCCGGGTTTACTCGATCCGACTTAGTTATTGGAATTGGTGGGGGAGCCGTAACTGATTTGGCTGGTTTTGCTGCAGCGACCTGGTTGCGGGGTATTGATTGGGTAGCTGTGCCAACCTCATTAGCCGGCATGGTTGATGCTTCTGTTGGCGGAAAAACCGGCATTAATTCAGATTATGGAAAGAATTTGATTGGTGCTTTTTATTCGCCGCTTGCGGTGGTGATTGATCCTTCATGGCTAACATCTCTTTCCGACCGTGATCTTTCAGCGGGTATGGCAGAGGTAATTAAGTGTGGATTTATCGTAGATCCTCAAATACTGACTCTTTGTAAGGATATGAATCTCTCTACACTTCGTTCCAAGCAAGAAATTCTAGAAGAGCTCATTTATCGTTCTGTCGCAGTAAAGGCATCTGTCGTTTCAGAAGATTTTAAAGAGAGTTTCCAACGTGAGGCTTTGAACTATGGACATACTCTTGGCCATGCGATCGAGAAGTTCTCTAAGTATCAATTACGACATGGAGAATCGATCTCAATTGGCTTGGTGTACGCGGCTGAACTGGCATTCGCCCGTGGATTAATAAACGCACCAGAGCTAGATCTTCACCGTGCGTTACTTACCGCCTTTGATTTACCTACAAAGTTTGAACGTGACGCCTGGCAAAAACTAGCGCCTCTGTTGGCTCTTGATAAGAAATCTCGAGGTAACACTGTTCGCTTTGTGGCACTGCAAGGGATAGGTTCAACAACTCGGTTAGAAGATTTAACCTCCGCCGAACTAGATGCGGCTTATGAGAGGATTAGTTCATGAAGATCATGGTGATAAATGGACCAAACCTGTCACGCTTAGATATTCGTGATTCATCTATTTACGGTGATCTCAATTATGCTGAATTGAAATCGATGATCCAAATCGCTGCCACAAAGCATGAATTTGAAGCAGATGTCAGACAAAGTGATGATGAAGCAACGATTATTGGTTGGTTACATGAAGCAGCTGACAATAAAACTCCAGTCATTATTAATCCAGCCGCATTTACTCATTACTCATATGCGATTCGTGATGCCGCGGAACTTGTGAAAGCTCCACTTATCGAGGTGCATCTTTCAAATCCGTTGTCTCGCGAAGAGTTCCGTCACACCTCAGTTATTTCTGGTGTTGCTAATGGAACTATTGGGGGATTTGGGCCGAATTCCTATGTTTTGGCCATCATCGCCCTTTCAAACCTGCTTCAGAAGTAGCAAACCACCCCGTTTCTACGGGTATCCTTAGCACCTCATTTAACAAAGTACTTATAGACAAGAGCGGGTGGATTTACTGTGGCAACAACTAATGATCTAAAAAACGGAATGACTCTAGATATCGAAGGTCAACTTTGGACAGTCGTAGAGTTCCAACATGTTAAGCCAGGTAAAGGTCCAGCTTTCGTACGTACAAAGTTGAAGTCAGTTTTGAGCGGCAAGGTAGTTGATAAGACTTACAACGCTGGCGTAAAGGTAGATGTTGCGATCCTCGAGAAGCGCGAAATGCAATACCTGTACAAAGAGGGCGATGACTTTGTTTTCATGGATACAAAGACATATGACCAGATGACAATCAGTGCAGCAACTGTTGGTGATGCAGCTAATTACATGCTTGAAAACACTGAAGCCATTGTTGCAGTCAACGAAGGTAATCCTTTGTATATCGAATTAGCAGCATCTGTTCCTTTGAAGATTACCTACACAGAGCCAGGAATCCAGGGCGACCGCTCATCTGGTGGAACTAAGCCAGCTACAGTTGAAACCGGAATCGAAATTCAGGTACCTCTATTCATTAAGCAAGATGAGGTTGTACTTGTAGATACTCGTGACGGGTCTTACCAGGGTCGCGCTAACTAGTGTCCGCAAGAAGTAAGGCGCGCAAGCAAGCTCTGGATTTACTCTACGAAACAGATATTCGAGGAACCAACCTTGTTGAAACTCTGATGTCTAGAGATGTTCCGGCAGAAGGTCCTGATGCTCGACCAATTCGCGAGTACACACGGGATCTAGTTAATGGCGTTTCAGACAACCGTCGCAAAATCGATGAATTGATTACGACCTACGCCCAAGGATGGGATATGGATCGTCTGCCTGCGGTTGATCGAAATATCCTGCGCCTAGGAATATACGAGATCCTCTGGTCAACATCGGTCCCTACAAGTGTTGCAATTGATGAAGCGTTAGTGCTTGCAAAGGAGCTATCCAGCGATGAATCATCGAAGTACATTCACGGTGTTCTTGGACGAATCGCAAGCATAAAAGACACTATTTCGATCTAGTAATGGCGAATTCACTGCGGATTGAATCAAGTTGATGCCCAGAAATACCGCTAAAAACAAAGAGATTGGTGAGATCTGTTGCTCGCAGTGAAATAACTTCACCATTCCAATCGCTGCGTAATTTCGTGATTCGCTGAACAACCCAAAATACCTGATTGGAAAGCTCTGTGTTAGAGCACTTAAGTTTCCTGATATCTAAGGTTGTTGTTGAGTTGATTACCTCTTTGTCAGATGGGGTAAAGAGTTCTGATATGGGCACCCCATACATATCTGCGATGGTTAGCAACTTTCCTATTGAAATGGATCTGTCGCCCCGTTCGTAAGAGCCGAGGGCGATCGCGGTAACAGCGCCCTTTGATAGTTCTGCCGCCTGTGCCAGGGTCAGTTTTTTACCTTTCCTAATGCTCCTGAGCTGATTCTGAAACTGGTTAATTTGATCATTTATTGTCATGAGCGCACGGTAACCACGGGCGAGTTGAGCGTTGATGTTATCCACAGCCTTGGCCTTTAAATGCTAGTATCGTGCCTGCATCCTTTAACGACCCATCCAGAGAGGTGGGAAAGGAGATTTACATGAGCGTTGCCCTGTCCGCACAGGATATTTCACGTGCGTTGACCCGTATTTCCCATGAAATCTTAGAGAAGAATCAAGGTTCTCAAAACTTAGTTCTTCT
>JACCDQ010202955.1_pt1 | contig 24394 bp, 20 predicted proteins | sample 7446031 | NCBI WGS metagenome assembly JACCDQ01 (sample SAMN15323442, study PRJNA562643) | freshwater metagenome | isolation source: river surface water | place: USA:Blue River Watershed | collected 2017-08-17 | reverse complement strand
TATCATTTTGGATTTTAAAAAGTAGTTTTATTTTTTTATGTTTTAAAAGTAGTTTTATAAAGGCTATCATTTTGGATTTTAAAAAGTAGTTCTATACTTTAGGTTTTAAAAGTAGTTTTATTTTTTTATGTTTTAAAAGTAGTTTTATTTTTTTATGTTTTAAAAGTAGTTCTATAAAGTAGTTTCATTTTAAAAGTAGTTCTATACTTTAGGTTTTAAAAGTAGTAACTCTTGATTTAAAACTACTTTCTGCAGGGTGTTTGCTGGCCTAGTTATCAACAACTAAGGTTAAAGGCTTTTTTTCTATTTTTATGTATGTATTTAGTTATAGGTACCCTAATTTAAGAGTAGTAAAAATAGGTACTTGAAATTAGTGTAGTAGTAAGTGAAACTACACATAAAAATAGAAAAAAGGGGGTAGAGGAAGCTTTGTTATGTTGGCGGGGGCAAACACCCTGCAGAAAGTAGTTTCATTTTCTAAAGTAATTACTTTCAAAAGCAGTAACTTTTGAAATAGAATAGGCTAGCATTTTAGATTTAAAAAAGCTATTTTATTTTTTTTTAAGTTTTATAAAGCCTTTATATTTTGATTTCAAAAAGGTGGTTTTATTTTCAAAAAAAAAGTAGTTCTATTTTGGATTTTAAAAGTGGTTCTATTTTAAAAGTTACTGCTTTTGAAAGTAATTACTTTAAAATAAGCTGTTCTATTTTAAAAAAAAGCTATACTTATTACTTTTTAAAATAGTTTTATTTTTTAAAAAAGTAGTTCTATTTTTTTAAGTTTTTTTCTTTTTCAAAAGTTACTGCTTTTGAAAGTAATTACTTTAGAAGAAGTAGTTCTATTTTGATTTAAAACTACTTTCTGCAGGGTGTTTGCCGGCCTAGTTATCAACAACTAAAGTTAAAGGTTTTTTTTCTATTTTTATGTATGTATACATTTACTACTATACTAATTTCAAGTACTTAAATTTATGTACCTTAATTTCACTTACTTACAATTGAAACTATACATAAAAATAAAAAAAAAAAGCTAAGTAAATGCTTTGATATGATCGCGGGGGCATATACCCTGCAGAAAGTAGTTCTATTTTAAAAGTTACTGCTTTTGAAAGTAATTGGTTTAGAAGTAGTGGTTCTATAAAGTAGTTCTATTTTTTTATGTTTTAAAAGTGGTTCTATTTTTTTATGTTTTAAAAAGCCTTTCTATTTTTTCAAAAAAAAGTAGTTCTATTTTTTTATGTTTTATAAAGGCTATAATTTTTGTTTTTAAAGGTAGTTCTATTTTTTTAAAATGGAAGCTATTCTATTTTTTTATGTTTTATAAAGGCTATAATTTTTGTTTTAAAAAGCCTTTCTATTTTTTTATGTTTTATAAAGGCTATAATTTTTGTTTTTAAAGGTAGTTCTATTTTTTTAAGTTTTAAAAGCGGTTCTATTTTTTTCAAAAAAAAGTAGTTCTATTTTTTTATGTTTTATAAAGGCTATAATTTTTGTTTTAAAAAGCCTTTCTATTTTTTTAAGTTTTTAAAGGTAGTTCTATTTTTTTAGGTTTTAAAAGCGGTTCTATTTTTTCAAAAAAAAGTGTTATCGATTTAGGTTTTAAAACTATATACTCAAGGTGTTTGCCGACCTAAGTAACAAAAGCTAAGCTATTTTCAAAAGTAAATACTTTTGAAGAGGTTTTTTCTACTTTTAAGTATAGTTTCACTCAATACTACCTTAATTTTAGGTAGTAAAAATAGGTAGTTGAAATTAGTGTAGCTGTAAGTAAAACTATACGTAAAAATGAGAAAAAAAGGGTAGGTAATGCTTTGTTATGTTGGCGGGGGCATCTACCCTGCAGAAAGTAGTTTTATTTCATTTTCAAAAAAAGTAGTTCTATTTTGGATTTTAAAAGTAGTTCTATTTTTAAAATAAAAGCTATTCTATTTTGTTTTTAAAAGTAGTATCATTTTGGTTTCAAAAAAGTAGTTTTATTTTAGTTTTTTAAAAGTAGTTTTATTTTTTTGGTTTTTTTCTATTTCAAAAGCTACTATTTTCTAAAGTAATTATTTTCAAAAGCAGTAACTTTTGAAATAGAATAGGTTATTATTTGTATTTAAAAAACTAGGGTGTTGTGATTATGAAAAAAATTTTTTTGGGTATTTTTTTGACCCTGATATATTTACTATAACAACTATATATTATATATAACGAGACTACTTACTTAAAAGCTTGAACTACAGTATATAAATATAACGTATAGTATATATTTAATTTAAATTAAATATATAATCATATCAATTATAATTTGATGCACTTATAACTGATTGTTATAATATCTATATCAATTATATAATTAGAAAATCAATTTTTTCCTGAAAATGTATTTTTTTAAAAAAAAAGTGTTGTTTGAGTTTATTGCATTTATTATAAGTTTCTGACGGTTTTAGGTTTCCCAAAGTCAGTTTTCACTTTGGTAAGACAATAAGAACCACAGTACTATAAATATATTTCCATCTCGAGTTTGCATTCTATAACTTACGTTATAAAAGCTCAAGCCCTCCATACATTTACTTTCAAGAGTACTATACTTCGTACATAATCACATTACTGTAACTACATATTTTTATTTTATTTTTGTCACCTTATCAAAGCCATATGTAGAACATATGTGATTTCAACTTGTAATAATCTATATAAACTCAATTATATAATCAGAAAATCAATTTTTTCCTGAAAGTGGATTAGGTTAGGAAAAAAATTTGGTAAATAAGATTGAGAAAATTCTAACTCAATCTAAAACCAAACAGTTCGGTATAAAATGGCTTTTATACTTGAAATCTAAAGCAGTACTTTTTGAAGAGCAGTGCGGTATAGATATATCAAGTAGTTCAGCATAGTACATCGAACCACAGATCAGGAACCCGATCTTAACCCTAATAAGTTCGAACATTTCTAACGTATTATCAGTTTTCATTATTTTTATAAAATTCCTAGAGATTCTAAATTTTTTAGGTCTTAACATCTTGTAAACGATGCAATCCATATTATATCTATCTTCTCTATCATAGTCAAAAACGTATGAAAACTGATGTTTAGCTGTAAATGTAAACTTCTCAGAGCTACTGTCATCTGTAAACATCTGCTTTTCAATTTCTGCAATCTCCTCGTCAAACATGCCTTCATCATCCCAATCAACCAAATAGTTGAAAACGATATCAGAAACCATATCTAACTTTCTATCAAAATCCTTGGTATCGGGGTTGATAGAAATGGTAGTATCATTGTCAGAATTTGAAAAACATTCGTTTAAGTTTTCCAGTCCTAGGTTTTGCAGGGTTGTCTTAATCGCCATACCTCCTTTATATCTTACTATCATATCAATTGATTCACTTAAATGCGAGCTCAAATGCTTGATAACACGATTAAAAAGGCCACATGTTTTCACATATGTTCTGGGATTTTTGACAAATGCGTCAGTTAAGTGGCGTTCAATACCCTTTTTTAAAAACTCGTCTAAACTTGTTCTTGCAAAAGGTACTAAATGTCCGTAACTATAGACTTCTGGGTTTTTTTCAAAATTAGAAATACATCTTTTTCTGAAAAGTTCAAACAAGTCTTTTTTTGGCTTCTCAGGTACACTTAAGTTGCTATAATAGTTATAACAATCTACAGATTCTCTAAGGATTTCAGGATCTACGTCAGCCAACATATATCCAGGTATCTTAAACAGAACATAGTTTAAACGTTTTAATATCTTAACACGTTTAGCTTCGTTATCTGTTAAATTCTTGGTCAAATCAGTAATAATAGTGGTCAAATCGAAGTTATAAATGATAATATCATCTACTTTTTTAGAAATACTTTGTTTGTTTCCCATAAGATTATAATTGTTTTTTTTTAATAAAATGGCAAAAAAATCAATTTTTCCTGTTTCTCTTTACTTTTATATAAAAGTAAAAAATTTTTAAAAAAAGCAAGTACTTTTATATAAAAGTAAAGAAATATATAAAAAAAGCAAGTACTTTTATATACTTAGTGTAAAGTTGTTTTTACCATTGTTTCTGAAACTAATAGTGCTAGGCGGATTATATGTTCTATTTTTATAATATAATTCTTTAGCTTTAGCAAGTGTACTTTCTGTACCATCATAACCAAATGATTTTAACCTAGCCCATGCGTTTTTATATAAATACTCACATATATTGTTTGTGTAATATATTAAAATGCCAGATACAAAAGCTACCAAAATAAGAGGCATATAGTTATAGCTACCTAAAAATACTATTAAAAATACAAACACTGTAAAAAATATAAGTAAATAAACTTTTTTATTACAAAAATAATTATAATCTTCAAATGTTTTAAATTCTATAGCTTCTTCGTTCATTTATAAAATATACAAAAAAATATAACTTTTTAAAGTTTTTAAAGTTTTTTTCTTTTAAACTTTTAAGTTTAAAGTGTATTTATTTTTTAAGTTGATTATAAAGGCCGATAGTTTTATAAAGGCGATAAGAGTTAAAGCTTTGTCTATATAAAGCCTTAAGTTGCTTTTTTTTATTTTTAAAAAGTAGTACATTTTGTACTAAATGCATTTGTTCAGAAACACTTATAACAGGTACTAATATATCTGAAATGGTTTTATAATTATGCTCTGAACGTATAAGTATATAAAGCCAATAGTATATAAAATCTGTTAAAAACTTATGTGGCTCAGAAACAATAAAAGCTTTAAACTTACTTGTTATAGAACACTTTTCAGCTTTATAAACGTTTTTTAAATCATGTGATAGTATTATACATTCGTTATTATAAACTGAATTTAGTTTAAAATCAGATATATATCTAACAGCTTTGTTAGATATATAAATAGGATAAGGTTCTGTTATAGTTTTAACAGAATTAGATATATTAATAGCTTGATTTATAGTATATTTTTTATGACGGGCAATACATATAATTTTACATAAAGGTATAGTATATATGTGTATGTAATTTCTGGCTATATGTTTAGCAAGACAATAAGGTAGTATTTTAGAAGCTTTATTACAAAGTAGAAATATGGTTATTTTTATGTTTTCAAGGCTTTTCAGCATTTATTTATGTTTTAAAAATCAAAAAAGAAAATCAGTTTTTATTTTTGTTATAAGCTAAATGGCCCATAATACGCGGATTATATGAGTATTCTCTTTCACATTCGTTTTTATAATATGTTTTTATATCTATTACTCGGCCATAAAAGTGTTCTATATTTGGGTATATACAGTTGTCTTCATATTTTAGATAAGGCTTAGGAAATTCAGGAAAACTTTGTTTTTCAGAAAATATATTGTTTAATATGTTATTTATAAACTGAAATCTATAACATACAAAAACAGTACCTATTTTAGCTTTACCAAGGTTAAAATAAGATACTAAAGAGTATTCTCCATAATTATAAAAGTAAATAGGTTTTTCTGTTAAAAGTTTAATACGTTTAAGCCTTAAATCATTTAAAAAATAAGCTTTTTCTACTTTGGTTTTTATGTTGTTTTTTTTTGCATACAGTTTAACTTCAGAAAAATTATTACTTATACATATGTTAATACCAGCATAAACTACATCTAAATTAATAGGATCTTTTATATAAGGTGGAAAATAAGATTTTGTGTGACATATATTTTGTGTTAAAAGCAGCTTACTATAATACTCGTCGTAATAGTCTATGTTTTCTACAGTAGATAGTTTTTCAAAAATATAAGCGTAATATAAATCTGGTGTGAAAGCTTTTATATTTTTAAAAGTTTTAGATTTATAAAAACTATATAGTTCATATAGTTCAAAATAAAGAGTATAATGCTTTTGGCCGCATTGTGGTTTAACTGAAAGAGGCGCTTTAAATTTAACATATAGCTCGTGTATAAGCTTAGATGATAGCTTTTTAGGATCGTTTGTATATACATTGTTTTCTATAGTATATACATTGTATTTACCATGATTTTTAAGTAAAAAACTGGCACAATAGCTTTGTATATTACTTAATTTATTAGCTTTATCTGTGTTTGAAATAGAGTCTATTTCGCTTAAGAAAATTGAATTTTCCATTTAAAATATTAAAAAATAAAATGGATTTAAAAAACGTAGTAATAGTAATGGCAAAATATTATGAAATAAAGTGCCAAAAACAACAACCTATACCTTATGAAAAAAAAGAAAAAACAAAAAAGCCAGTTAAAAAGCGTGAAAAACTAACAAAGAAGTGGTTTTTAGAAAACGCATATGATATAAATATGGCCGGTTTTCTTGAAAAAAACGGTGATGCTAATATGGAACCAAAACATATATATAGTAAGTATTTAATGGATAAAAAGGACACTTTCAGCGACGAATTATATGAAATAGTAGATAACTATTATATAGACTCAAAAAAGCCTAAAAGAATAGCCTTATTAGATTAAGAAAAATAAAATTGATTTATTTTTTTTAATTTTAAAAATAAAATAATAAAAACATGTCTGAAGAGTATCGTATGCAACTTGAAAAAAGAATAGCTGAATGTGAAGAAAAACTAAATAGTTTACATATTGTAGCTAGTGAAATTATGAAAAAAGTAAATAACGTAGCTGAAACAATAAATAAAAATGTAGAAAACAATAACATAATAGAAAACAACACAAATGCAAGTACAATACAACCTGTTAAAACAGTTACTAAAAAAACTAAAAGCGCAAAAGCAAAAAAAAATACTATTTCTCAGAAATCTGAGAAAACTGAGAAAACTCAGAAAACTCAGAAAACTGAGAAAGAAGATATAATTGCTGAACCTGTACATCATAAATTAGATAATCCTGTTAAATATACTAAATTAAAAGACTTCTTTACAGATGATTTTAATACCTTTAACAAAGCTTATTATATGGCTTTCTTAGAAGGTAAATTAGGAAGAATTACTAGAACAAATAGTATTTACGATAGGTTTGCAAACGAAGAATATGAGCATTATAATACATTTATAAATATGGTTAGAAAGTCTGCTGGAATATATAAAGCAATTAACTTTTAGAAAAGCTTAGTTAGGCTCTTCTAGGTTAATTTTTTTTTTGATTTCAAAAGCCTCATATGCACTTGGCAATAGTTCTAGAAATTTAGAATAGTTTTCATATGATACACTATCCATTTCAGATTGATCTCTTACATTAGGTAAAATAGATCCTTTGATTTTAACTACAAAAACAGTGAAAAGCTTATATAAATCTCCGTGGCGAATATATCCATTAGGTTCTTTATATAGTATAGTATATTTTGTGAAACAGCTTTTAGATTTAATAACGCTATAACCTTCTGGCAAAATAGATTTTCTTTTTCTTAGGTGCATATGTTTTTCAAGTTTTTGTAAGTAGTTCATGCCTTCTATTTTTAAAACAATATCTACGGCAGCTTCTTCACATCTTTGCATAGCATCATCTACATAAACAGTTTTATGTATAGTTTCTTGGCGTTTATTTTTATAATCATTAATAACAACGTGATACATTTTAAAATAGATTTAAATAAATAAAAAAAAAAATAAACTATTATATTTTTATTTTTACTTTTCACTTTCAAAAGTAAATACTTTTGAAGATATTTCTTTGAAAGAGTTTAATAAAACACAACATAATATATAGGGTTTCCTACACCACCTATTTTAACTGTATTATGATATAACTGTATTTGTGTATTAGGTAGCCATTGTGCAAAAACACTTTCGTTTGTTATAGCATAAGATGCTTGTATATATATTGTTCCAGTTGTATTTACATTACCTTTACTTAGTGTTATATAAGATACTGCACCGTTTGTTTCAAAAGAATATATTTTAAATTGAAAAGAGCCATTTAAATCAGGTAAAGCTAATGTAGTTGGTGTTATGCTATTATCTAAAAGACTTATTACTTCGCGTTTAGCTTTTATATTGTAAGTTATGCTATAAACAGCCGCTAAATTTAACTGTATGTTAGCTATGTTTTTTTTTATGCTAAGTGTATATAAACTGTTTTGGCCATAATTAGGTAAGTATATAGTGTTACTGTCAGCTATTATATGGGCGTTATAAACACTGTTTATAAAACTAATAGATTCTATATAAGTACTTTCGTTAAAAACTAAATTAGACTGTGTTGCAAAACCTAAGTAAGTTGTGTTTTGGCCAGGGCCTATTTGTCCGCCAGATCCTATACCAGGGCCAGCAAAACTGTTGTTAGGAGTGCCATAAACACTAGCTACATTTGTATCAAAAGTAGTGCTACTAAATTCATAAGATGCTGTATTAAAGTCTTCTGTGTATAGCGTATATGTTTGCGAAAGTGTTTTAGCTTGATATAATTTAAGTTGTGTTAGTGAAGCTGTTAAAAGTAGTGTTAATTGCGCGGACGTACATAACTCTGAACCATTTATAAAATCATTTAAAAATACTTCGCCATTTATAGCATACGTTTTATTATTAATGCTTAGGGTGGCGTCACCTAAAGTTGTTATAGAATATAAATAAGTTTCGTTTTTAAAAACTAAGTTAATTGTACCTTGGCCGGCTAGTGGATTTTTTGCGTCAGAATTAGATGAATATATACAGTGTTTAGTTGCGTTTATCATGGCCGGATTGTTTAATTGGTCTGAGCTATATATGTTAAAATACTCGTTTTGTATGTTAATTTCACCTACTTCAAAACTGTTAAAAGATATTGTTTCGTAAGTATGTTTTTGGGTATAATATGGCGTATAATAAAAGCTTAATTCTGAAAGGCCTGTTACAACTAGTGTTTGTGCTTTAATAGGACTGTTTATATCGGTGTAATGTATTTTAGAATCAACTGATATAGATGTCGCGATTACTTTTGTAATTACTGTTGGTTCTATAAAACTAATTGTACCTGTAAATGTAGTATTAACTTGGCCAGAAGATATAAACTGATAGTGTTTTGGATTAGGATAGCCCGGAGTATATGTATTAAAAAGTATATTTTCTAAAATATAACCGTTTGTTAATGTTGTTTTGGGACTATAGTAGTTTAGCTTAGTTAAATCTGTATCTAGTTCTATTCGGTTTATAGGGTTTATGTAAGGTGTATTAGTATCTCCTTCAAAAACTTTTGTGTTATCTAGGTAATAAAAAACTTGGCCAGTAGTATATGCTTTATATATAATAGTAGGTTCAGGAAACTCTATAGTTATATTACCTAAATTAGATATTAAACCGCTACCTGTTGCTAAAGCGTTATATGTATTATAAAAATATGTATCTGATGTAAATACTTTTGTATCATAAGCATAAGGTGTTTCAAAATTTAAATTTAAAATGTCAGCTAAGTTTAAAGTAAATTCTACTTTACGACATAGTGTATTAGATGTTACATTACCTAAAATAAAATTAAGGTTAAGTATAATACCATTTGACTCGTTTTTAAGCGTTAGTGTATTGGCTCCGGCATAGTTAACTATATTAGCTGATTTAAAAACTATATCTTCGTTAAATTCAAAAATAACTGTACCTGGAAAAGTGTTTAGTTTAAGTGCGTCTGAAACTATAGTAAAAGGGTCTGAAACAAGTGTACAATGGTTAGATATAAAAGGATATGATTTAAAATTAATAGTGTTTTTATAAAGGCTATTATAGTTATTTATAGTAGTTGAACCGCTACCACCTCCACTACCACCTGATATATTATTTGCATTACTTCCACAGTATATAAACATTTATAATAGCTTTTATAAAAACTTAAGTGTAAAACATATAAACTTTAATACTATACGTTTTTTAAAAGATAACTCCCTTGTTATAAAATCTGTTTGTAATAAGCTAACTGTTTTTTTTATGGCCTTTTTACGAGAATTTAAACCTAATATATAAGCGCATTTTTTAAAATAATAAAAATAGCTTTGGGTTGACTGAGTAATAGGTTTTAAGGTTTTATGCTGGGTGTTAGGTTTGCTATAATCTTTAATAAAATAATACATTTTTCGAAAGCTTTTTTAAATGATAATTATATTATTGCTATTATTATTATTTATATGTTTATATGTTTATAATAGTACTTCAGGAGGGTCAGAAAAGCCTAAGCATTTTTTGGTTTTAAGGCATTCTGAACGAACAGATACCACGCGAAAATGGTCAGAAGAAAAAAAAATAAGGCCTTTTTATGATACAACTATAACAGATAATTTAGTTTATTTTAAAAGGTTTTATAAACACTTTAAACCGGTTATACAAAGCTTTAATAAAATATATTGTTCACCATTTAGTAGATGTATACAAACGGCTATGCTTATAAACAGTAAATTACAAAAGCCTTTACTTTTATGTATAGAACCGGGGTTAATAGAATTATCTTCTTTAGAGTATTATTTACAAAATGATTACTTTAGTAATAGCCAAATTTATGAAAGATTTGGTAAACATATTTTTGATACACATTATATGCCAGTATATACTCCCGCTAAATTAGAAAAGTATTTAAAAAGTCCTTTTTCATATGAAATTATAAAAAAAAAACTAAAGAGTCTTATGAAAAAAATAGATTCAGGTATTATGGTTAGCCATCGTGAAATGATATCTGTTACAGATGGTAAAAACGATGATTACTGTGGGGCATCTTATGTAAGTATAAGTGAAAATAAAATAGTTTTGTTAGATTCTTTTTAAAAGGTTTTTAAAAGACTTTTAAAAGGTTTTTAAAAGGTTTTTAAATACTTTTAAAAGACTTAACGTATATGTAAAGATACACCGTATAAAGTTCCAGATGATCCTGAACCATTTTTTTTGACTCTAACAGCTAATCTACTATCTGCTGAAGGACTTGTAAAAGCTAAAGTATAAAAACCTGAAGCTGTTATAGTGGCAGAAGCAAGAGAAGCATTAGCTGTATAATCATATATTTCTATGTCCATATCAGAACCTATTTTTAAAAACTCATATATAATTTGACCACCTACACTTGAACCATAACGCGCTGTTGTATAAGGAAAATAAGCTAAATCTATATTAGAAGCGTTATTAACTACAACAGGATCTGAAACTAAAACTACATCGCGTGGCACTTTAGAAGCTAGAGAAACAAAAGCTAATTCACCATCACCTATGTCTGTTAAGTAGTTACTATCATTACTTGTTTCTGTAGGTAATATAAAAGTAACATTAGCTGGCATATCTTCAGCTGATTTTAGGGCAACATAATTAGAACCATTAGCTGTGTTTTCATATAATCTTAAAGTACCTGCTGTATCAGCTGTACCTAAAATACCTACATTAGTTAAGCCTTTACCTTGAAAATCTATACCTGCGTCGGTACTTGTTCCTATAACAGATATAACAGTGTTAGTGTCTAATGGTGCATTACTTATATTAATATTACCACCTGGGGAAGGGTCAGATGTAAAAGTAAGTACAGTGTTATTTGAACTGTTATTTATAGTTTCAGCGTAAATTGTGTTAGATAATTGGTAAGTTGTAGTACCATCTACAACAACTGTTTTATAATTACTTGGATTTAGAGTAGTTACGTTACTTGTTCCATTTCCAAGCAATAAACCATCTTGTGTTAAACTAGTTACTCCTGTACCACCATCGGTAACAGCTAATGTACCTGTTATACTAGATGCACCTAAATCTAAAGCTAGTTCATTTGTGTTTTCAAAAACAATACCACCGTTGGTTTTTAAATTAGCTGAAATAACGGTATTTGTTATGTCTATACCATTTCCAGCTGTTAATACAGTGCTTTCTGAAAATTGAACCCAAGTTAAGTTATCTGTGTTAGGTGTTAATTGGCCTTCACCTTGTAAAACCCATCCTTTTGCGTCTTGTTCTACAAATGTAAAAGCGCCACCTGATATAGTTGATGCATTATAAAAATCAAAAGATCTTTCCATAGTACCTGTTGCGCCATTTGTTAAAACAGTATAAATACCGTTTTGTTTAGGGTCTGTTTGATGCCTAACTAATATACGATCATTTACATTAACTGTTTTAACTCCTATATTAAAAATAATATTAGAAGTAAAGTCTACATTACTATAACTACCTGTACCTAATGATCCTCCAACTGAACTATAACTAGCGCCGGTTATATTAGTTAGTGTGTCAAATCGAACAGACTCTTTTGCGTCTAAGCCTGACATAATACTATTTTTATCTATCCATGTTGGATTACCGGAAGAATCCATTTGTAAAACAGAAGTGACAGAAGGTTTAGATAAAGTACCTATTAATTTAGAAGATAAAGTGTAATGTAAATCTCCTGTAGTTTGTGGGGCTTTCGTAATCATTTTAAAATTAAGATCTCCTGTACCTACAATACCTGTTGATCCTGTTGGGGCAACACTTAACCAATTAGATGATGCATATGTACCTAATTTAACAGCTAAAAAAGTATAAGCTACGTTTTCACCTGTGTCATAGTCTGAAGCCCTAATAGTATTACCTGTTCCTGCTTTTATTATATAAACCCCGTTTTCTGTTGAAGTGGTTTGACCTGTTAAAAGTACTCTATTATCAACAGCTACTGTATATCCACCTATAGAAGCACTTTCTAAATCTGTAGCTAAATCTACATTAGTTATGCTAACAGTATCAACAGGTATTCTTTCTTTAACACCTGCGCCAAACATATAGTCTGTTACATTTAATGCATTAATTTGACGTGCCATTTTATAACAAAAAAATAAAAGTATAAATTTTAAGAAAAAAGCATAATTTAAAATAATTTATGTTTTAATTTATATATAATCTAGGAACTATAGTTGTTTTACATGCCTCATCATATATGTTTTCAGTATCTTTAAAAATACAAGCTACTTCTAAAATATTAAAATTAGACCATAAGTGTTTTAAGACAAGGTTATTTGTATTTAATATTATAGATCCACTATTATTTGGAGCATCCTTTTTCCATTCACTACCTGCTGTTATAGTAGCATGAGGATTATCAAATACAAGCATATTAGCTCCATTATCATCAACTACAGTTGCAACAAACTTTAACGTATTTATAAATTGGCATAGTGTTAAGCAATATCCTAAATTACAAATACCTATACCGGGTCTAGTTTTATATGTATGTGCAGCAGTCGAAAATAAATTGCATATAGTATTTGTTTTATTAAACATTGCCATATATAAAAAAACCATTGAATGGTTTACGGTGACTGGTGACAAGTCGGCATATTGCGCATCACCTACATTATTTTGCAAATCCTCATAATTATAATGACCTCTAGTTTTTCCTAAAAATAAAAGGGTTTTTAAGTACAATTTAAAAACAGACATTACAATATTAAGTTCAAAAGTAAAGGTTTTGGTTTTTAATTTAACTAAATAACTTGTTCCTTTACCTGTTAATTTATTCCACGCATTAATTATATCTTTATTTTCTAAATTTTCGTTAGCAATAGCTAAAAGAAACTCTTTTAACTCTTGTTCTTTTTTAATGTCAAAAGACATTAAAAACTGATATACATAAGAATATAATTCCATAAAGTAACTATTATCAGTTTTAATATCTTTTGATATATTTGCTGCGTTATTGTTTATAAAAGTTATGAAATCATATTTTTTTATAAATATATCATTGAAAGGTAAAGTTTTAAACTCTTTTTCATTTAAAATATAATTGCTATCTAAAATAGTATATTCTGATTTTGTTTTTAAATTAAACTTAAAAGTTGATAAGTTTTTAGCAGTATCTAAAAAAACTAAAAAATCATGTTGATTAAATTTAACTAAAGCATAATCCTGCTTTGAATTACCTGTGAACGGTATAACATACCTTCTGGTATAAAAATCTGCAATACTGTTTGGTAAATTTTTATTTTTAGAATGATCTATTACTGAAATTATTTCTTCACCGATAATTTCAAATAATTTTAAATTTTGTAAATCTATATCATTATAATATTCAGTTTCTAAACTTTTAGAAAGAGGTGAACATGATTTAGCTATAGGCATTTGTAATTTAAGATCATTTATAGTTTCTTTTTCAATCGGAGGTGTAATTAGTTTTAATATATTTTTATATTTTGGTTTTATATCAACTTTAAAAGCTCCAAATAAATTACCTAATATAGTATCAACATTAGTGGCTAAAATATTAGCTCCTCCAAGCGTATATGTAGGAGTAGCTTCATTAGTTAATATATTTGAGTGTGCTACTTCAAGTTTTGCTAATCCTTTAAAACAAGTTGATTTTAAATCTGTGCCTTGTTTAACACATTCAAAAAATCTGTTATCACGATCCCCTCCAATTTCTAAAGCATTTAAAGTATTAAATTGTCTAGAATACCCTAAAGGTTTACTTACAGCATAGTATGTGGGAGTAGCAGTAGGGACCTTGTCAACTACACCTAATATTATATTATTATTAGTTGTCCACCAATATACTTCATGGAATATATTTTCTGAAAAATACATTTCTGTAGAACCGGAAATATTATTATCATATCTTTTTAATATTTCTTTATTAGCGTTATCAAAAACAAACTCAAAATTTTTTTCTTGTATTGTTTTGTATCCTTTTTTATCATCTTTTCTATTTATTAGTATTTTACCTGTAGGAATATATAAATTATTATCTCTTCTAAAACAAAAAGTTTTTATAGAACCTGTTCCAGATGAATTTGTTCTAATTTGAGGTACATATGATATAGGTGTGCCGAATGTTACATTTGGGTCACTATCTTCATAAGCATGGGTTATTGACATTTTATAAATCATAATAAAATATTTAAAAAAAATATAATAGAATTTTAATATATATTATAAATGCAGAATATATTTATAGGCAATAATTTATTTAAAAATGATGTTGTTATAGACGGTAATTTAGAAGTTAAAGGTACGACTACTATTATAAATACAGACACTTTACAAATTAAAGATGGTTTAATAGGTGTTAATATACCTCCTGTTTCAAATCGAGATTCAGGTATTTTAATAGAAAAAAACTATAATGACATAACAGATGCTCAATATACAGGATTACTTTCAGGTGTTACACTTAACACAGCAACAGTATCTCAAACACCTCAAATAGGTTATATAATAGAAGCGGCAGGACAAAAAAAACTAGTTACTTTTGTTTCAGGTAATACAGTTACGGTTTCAGATTGGTCACCTTTACCTAACATAGGAGATGCTTATAATTTATATACAAATGTAAATGCCGGATTTTTTTATAAACCTAGCACAAATAAATTTTATACAGGATTTACATATAATAATAGTTTAGATTATACTTTAAATATAAACCCTGGCGTTTTAAGTGTACATAGAATAGAACAATCTGTTGGCGAACAAGTATGGTATGTAGGTAAACATGGTCATGACTCACTTTCTGGACGTACAATAGGTGAAAGTAAATTAACTTTTAATGCCGCTAGTGGGGATATAATATGTTTAGATTCTGGCATTTATAATGAAACTGTTACTGTAACAGGGTATTTATATGCCCCTAATGCTACTATAAACGGTATAATTATGGCAGGTGGCACTTGTGTTGTAAATAGTTTTAATAATATGCTATGTACATCTAATAATTATATTGTTTTTAATGAAGGCTCTAATATAAATGTAACTTCAGGTAAAACTATTTTAAAAGGTAACACTTTGAATGGAACAACAGCTTTAACATGTAATTCAGCTGAAATAATAGGACATGTAAACTATATAAATTCTATAACAGCTTTCAATTGTGAAAATGGTGTTATATCTGTATCATGTGATCGTAATGAAAGCATTAACTTAGCTAATACAAATACAAATGGTATAGTTAATACGGTAAGTTCTAAAATAAATAGTTTTTTAGAAACAGGTACAGGTTTCGTATACGCAGCTGACGCAAAAAAAATAGTAGATCATATAAACAATACAAATAATCCTCACAATGTAACACTTAACCAGCTAGTTAGTTTTGTTGCGAAAGGTGATTTAATAACATATAATGGCACTAATCATGCTATATTATCTGCTGGAACTAATGGCCAAGCACTTGTAGCTAATAACATATTATCTAACGGTTTAGAATGGGTTAATATACCAAAAACGTTTATGTTACATTCCGATTTAAGTGTTATAAATACAACAACATATACAACTATATCTTACTTTACTTGGAACCAAACTGAATTTAGTTCTTTTGCAAATGGTAAATTAGTATTTAACATAACTGTTGGTAGCTCTGTTAGCGTAAGACTTTATGATGGCTTAGTTACATATGCAACCGGAACATATAATGTAACTGGCTTTTATACTTTAAATATAACTAACCCTGTAGCAAATACAGTCTTACTTTTACAAGTTATGAAGGCTCCTGGTACAAATGGCAACATAAGTGGTGTTAGCTTAATTTTTTAAAAAACATACTATTTTCACTTGATGGTAACTGTTTTTTGCCTCTGTCATGTTTCATTTCCTGCTTTATTTAAGTTTCTACTTAGCTTTTTTTTATATAAAATGCACTATTTTTATTTGTTAGTAATTACTTTTAACTTTACTTTTGGGTTTTTTACCTGAAAAATACCTACCTTGAAGGCCAACTGGAAGCTAATATTTTTATTCAGAACATTTCATTTCCTGCCTTATTTAAGTTTCTACTCAGCTTTTTTTTATATGAAACACACTATTTTCATTTGCTAGTAACTGTTTTTTGGTATAGTATGTTTCAACTACTTTTATTTTTTTTAATTTTAATTTCTATTTATTTTTTGTGTTTCAATGTAAAATGAAAATTCACACTATAACAAAAGATAATTCTGTTTTTAATATAAAAGCAAAAGAAAACTGTTTTGATGAATACTATCAATACGAAGATATATGTTCTATACACCCTACTTTTGGAAAAAATTGTTTTGGAAGAGATATTTTAAAAAAATATAAAAACGAGTTAAATGATAGTGATTTTAACTATATAGTTTATGCTAATAATACTTATACTTTTTATAATAATAAATTTAGTAAAGCTAAGTTATTTTTCAAAAAAAACTGGGTTGATAATATATTAAAAAAACCTGAAATAACTATAAACATTCCAGAAATTTTAAAAATAGAAATGCCAGATTGTTTAAATAATAATGGTGAAAAACTAATAATAAGAAGCGATATAAAAAAGGAAGAGTTATACTTTAATATAAAATCTGTTGGTAAAGTATTTGGTGTTAAAGACCTTAATAAAAACATAAAAATAGATACTTCTATATATAATGAAAATGAAGACTATGTTGTTTTTGTTTTAAGCCAAAAAAATAAAACTGTTTCATCTACTTATTTTACATTAGATGGTTTTATGAAATACATTTATAATACTCGTTATAATAAAGCTAATGAAGTTAGAAAATGGGCTAATAGACTTATATATACTACTATAGCAGGTACAACAGAACAAAAAATAAATTTAATAACAAAAGACATTATAAAAACACCTGAACAATTACAAGATTTAAAAACTAAATTAGGTGTTAGTATAAACCATTATAAACAAACTATAGCTACACTAGGTGTGTTTTCATGTATATATTTGATTATATTAAAAGAACAAAAAAACACTTATATAGTTAAGTTTGGTTTAACTAATAATTTAAAAAGAAGATTAACTGAGCATTATAAATGTTTTGGAAATGTATATGTTAAACTATGTAGATATATAGATAATTCTAAATTAGCTGAAGCTGAAAAGGAATTACATAATTACTTTAATGCAAAACATGGTATGATAGAAACATGGCCTGAAAACGATACTAGTGGTTTGAAAAGAAAAGAAGTATTTGAAATTAAAAAATCTGAAATAGTTAATGTCAGAAAAATATATGATAGTGTAAGCATTAAATATGGTAATATAGTTAAAGATATAAACAAAGACTTTAGCACTTTAGAAGAAAACACTATGTTAAAAATAAACGCAGCGGAACATACTAATTTATTAAAAATAAAAGATCTTGAAAACGAATGTAAATTAAAAACACAAGAAATAGAAAATCAAAAAATACATTTCACAAAAGATATAGAAAACTTAAATCTTAAATTAGAATTAGCTAGTTTTAAACTAACACTTTTACAAAAATAAAATATAAAAAAATAAATAAGGTTTCTATACTTTATTTTTTTTATATTTTAGCTTAATAAGTTAAAAAGAGTTTATTTATATTTAACTGTTTCATTTTCAACTTTAGTTAAAGGTGGTATGTACTTACTTGTTATGTTATCTATATCTTCTAGAAAACTTTCTTTACTGTAACCTATATTTAGAATTATATGGTTATTAGTGAAAGTTATTTTTTTGTTATTTTTACTTTTAGTAAGCTTTTGTTTTATATTGTTTAAAGCTGTAATAGCATTAATTATAGTCTTTTTAAAAACTACTTCTGCTTTAGGATGTGTTTTTTTAAAGCGAGTGCTTTAAAAGAAAGATGTTTTTTAACAGTTTTGTTTACAGATCTTTTTTGACAGCATAACATAGAAAACGGATGTAAATAGCTAGTAACACCTTTATCGTTTATAGTTTTAACAATATTATAGTCATCTCCTGTATTATTATATAATAAAACTAAATCTGTTTCAATAGATTCTTTACAAGGCTCTATACTTTTAGAATGTATATCTTCTAAATTAGAATCTATTTTAATTAAAGATTTTCTAGCTTCTTTACCATAACTTAAAAGTGTTTTTAAATCTTCAGATTGTTTTAGATTTAGCTGTTTTATTTCTTTTAATTCTTCAGATTGTTTTTCAATAATTTGTGTTTGCATTCTAGTTTCTTTAATTAAAACATCTATCTTATCATCTTTTTCTTTTATTAAGTTATTTAAGTTATTATTAGCCTTTTTAACAAAATACTCTTCAACTATGTCCGATACTTCTAATGCAAAGTCTTCTGAAATCCACATAGCTATACTATTAATTAGTTTTGGATGTACATAAGTACCTTGTATAATTTTAGATATATTGTTTTTACCAATATTATCCTCTACAATAATATCTTCAAAAGTAGTTACATTTTGAGTGTTAGTATCTGAATTTCGATGATAGGTGAATTCACCTATCATCATATTTTGTGTAGTATTATCTTTGTTTTGATTAAATTTACTAAATAATTTGCGCTTTAATGCATTTATAAGTTTTTGAGAACTGTCATATCTAATCCATGCTCTGTAATCTTTACCACTTAATTTACATAATTTAGAAGCATTTATAAAACCATCTGAATCTCTGAAAATAACATCAAAACTAGAATACTTTCCAAAACTATATCCCGGACAATTAGGTACAGGTTTTATAATTAAGTCCTTTATATCATCATTTATACCTGTTTTAACACTGTTTATATGCGCTTTTGTTTCTAATGCTTCTTTACGTGTTTCTGGTACTTTATAATTACCTCCAAATACAATAGAAGCCTTATTTACTGCTTTTGTAAAGTTTTTTATATCTTTATACCCGTTTTTTTCAAAATCATCTATAATACTTTTTATTTCTAAAAGCTCTTTAAAAACACTATCTATATCATAGTTTTTTAAGTTATTAAGTGCGTTTCCTGTTTGTATTATTTCTTTATATGTATTATAGGCTTTTGTAAATTCTGACATGTTATTTTGCATAATAAATCTCTTTTATTTTTTATTTAAAAAATACAATAAAATCAATTTTTAAAAACAGTATGCTCTAATTTAAAAAAATTGATTTTCTCTTCTCTTTATAAAAAGAGAAGACTTTTATAAAAAGAGAAGACTTTTATAAAAAGAGAAGACTTTTATAAAAACAATGCAACAACTACCTTTATGTTTAATACAATATATGTTTGACTTTTTAGATAATTTCAGTCAAATTAAGTTTAAAAATACTTGCAAAAAATACCATAAACGCCTTTATATAAAACAGCTTTTAAATGAAAAGTTTAACTGTATAATACCTATAGATTACTATAATAAGTTAAATCCTCAAAAAATAGTAGCTTATTCTGAGTTTATAATAGATTTAAATAAGCTAGGTATACATAATAGATTTGATAGTAGATATAATAAACACTTTGGCACACATTTTAATAATGTTTTAAAACAAAATATATATAACACAGCTAAAACTATAACAGATAGTATAGTTATAAGTAACAATTGTAGCTATTTATATTTATATCCAAAATTAAACCATATGACTAACTTAAAAATACTACATTATATAAAAGGATATGGTTTACACTATTTACAAAAACTAAAATTAAATGAGTTACATATACATGTTAAAATACCTATATATGAACCATATGATACTATATATATAATACCTATATACAATATAAAACCAACAAAAAAAGAAAAACTACAAACAGTTTTAAATGCTTTAGAACATATACCTAACATATACTTTTATGATACAACTACATACTATTATACATTACTTAAACTAGGTTATAAAAGCTGTAAAAACGAAAAAGGTAATTATATTAAAATACAGAATTAAAAGATCTTTATTTTTTTAATTCGGGAAAAAAATGAAAAATGTGTTTTTATATTAAAAATAAAAAATGCAAGCATTTAATTTCTTTGAGGTTTTACCTTTCGAAATATTATCTGAGATTACTAGTTACTTAGGAACACATGATGGATGTAATTTAAAGTTAGTTTGTAAGCTGTTTTACAAATTCTACCAAAACGAAATTACAGAAATCTTACCTTTCAGTATCATACCTTTATCAGATTACAAAGACATGAATCCCAGAAAACTATATGTTGATGAAGTGTTGCTGATGATTTGTGAAGATGATGATGATGAAGAAGAATTAGAGTATTGTTACGAAAGTACTGACTGCATTGTTAACATAAAATATTTTGGAGAAAGATATTTTAACATACAATTGAGCCATATGACTAACTTAAGAGTACTACATCTTGTCGGTAATTATACTTATCCTATACAATACCTTAGTAAGTTAAATTTATCTGTGCTTGTTATCGGTTGCAATTTATATTCTTTGAGTTATAATAATAATTCAAGAATGTATGAAATCGAGGACGAAAACGAATATTTTGATTTAAACTACTACAGGCGTTTATTTGTGAAGTTAATTACTGAAGTGAAAGCTGATGTAATCAAAGTTAGTACGAAATGTTATAAAAGCATTTTGTTAAAATTAGGTTACGTTAGAAATAGCGAAAAGGAATTTGTTTTGAAAGGTTAGACTTTCCTTTCTATTTTATTATTCCTTTTTTTTGTAAAAAGCTAAGTGTTAAAGTTACAGAAAAAAATGATTATGTTTATATAAGTATAAAAAAAAATGATTAATTTAAGACTTTTCAATATGTTTGATTATTTGCCTTTTGAAATTACTTGTGCTATTGTTGATTACCTTGACATAAAAGAACAGTGTAGTTTGAGACGTTGTTGTAAGTATTTTTACAATAATTTCCCTCAAAAAGTAGATACCCAGCTAGAAGACTTCGAGTTAGTTAGTGTAGGTGCTTTCAAAACTATGCAACCTAAAGTATTATATGTAAACAAGTATGATATTTTAGATTTTGATGATTTTGATGACATTGATGACAAAGAACTTGATATAGTAGTTGATAGTTACTTTGAAAAAACTGACTGTGTTATTGATTTCCACAAGGACTTTAATTTGTTATATTTCAACTTACAATTGAGCCATATGACTAACTTAAAATACTTGTACTTATGTGACGGATTTTACCCAATCGATTACCTTAGTAAACTAGATTTATGTGTACTTGTTATTAATTGTGAAATATATGAAGCAGATTACAATAGTAATTCTGGCATATATACAGTTAAGGACGATGAACATGATCTAGAATATTATAGACGTTTGTTTGGAAAATTAGTTACATTCTTGAAAGCAAAAAAAATCGTAGTTACATATGTATTATATAAATACATATTATCGGACTTAGGTTATGAATGCAATCAAGAAGAGGAATTTGTTTTGAAAGGTTAGACTTTCCTTTCTATTTTATTATTCCTTTTTTATTTTTTTGTGAAAAAAATATAAGCTAAAAGTTGGTATTACCATAAGCATATAAGTATTTTAAATTTAAACCTGATACTGTTTTAATACCGCTTTTTCCACAGCAAAATAAAGTATGTAATTTCTTAAGATGGTTTATGTTTGTTAAAAACATATTGTTAGAACAGTATAGAAATTCTAAATTAACTAAGCTACTTATATCTGAAACGCGGCTTATACCACCACATTTTAATATTTTTAAATTTAGCAAGTTATTTATATTTTTCAAAGCTAAGTTATTTGTACAATTTAATTCTGTAAGGTTTTTTAATTCAACTATATTACTTATATTACTTATATCTGTACATGTTAGTTTTTTTAAGTTTTTTAAGTGGCTTATATCTATTATATTAGGGTTATTTGAACAGTCTAATTCTGTTAAATTTAAGCCTTTTAAATCATAAATAAGATTATTATGTTTACATACTAGTGTTCTAAGTGTTTCTAATTTAGGTATAAAAGTTAGCTTTGTATTATCTGAACAATTTAGTTTTTCAAGCTTATTATAGACTTTTTGATTTAACACGTCGTTTGTTATTTTTTTAGCTATTTTAGAAGGTATATTACATAAATCTTTTATATATAGATTATAGTGTTTTTTACATGTTTTTCTAAAAGCTATTTGGTCTGAAAATGGCATAAAATCAAACATATATTGTAAAAGACATAAGGGTAGGTGTTGCATTTTGTTTTTAAATTGTAAATTTAAAAGAATTGTAAAAGGCTTTTTTAAAAGTTTTCTCTTTTTTTATAAAAGAGAAAAGAAAATCAATTTGAAAAAAACGTACTTACTTTCTTCAAAAAAAAAACTAACAAAAACTAGGATTATCTTTGGTGTATAATTTAGTTAATTTTAGATTTTTAACACCTTCTGGTGTAATACCACTATTACCACTACAATCTAGTATTTCTAGTTTACGCAAATGATTTATATCTGTTATGTTTTTATTATAAGAACAAAACAATACTTTTAAGTTAATTAAGTTTTTTATATTATAATCTGAAATACCACTAGTACCAATACAAAATAGTTTTTCTAGTTTTTGTAAATGGCTTATATTTATTAAATTTTCATTATAAGCACAATATAATACTTTTATATTAGTTAGTTTTGAAATACCGTAATCTGAAATACCGTTTGAACCACAACAGTTTAGTATTTTTAACTTTTGTAAATGATTTATATTTGTAATATTTTTATTATAAGAACAAAACAACACTTTTAAATTAGTTAGTTTATTTATACCTAAATCTGAAATACCACTATCATCACTACAATCTAGTTTTTTTAGTTTTTGTAGATGGTTTATATTAGTTATTTTTTTTTCTGATGGGCAACATAAAATTGTTAAATTAGTTAGTTTATTTAAACCTAAATCTGAAATACCACTATCACCACATTTCAATATTTTTAGTTTTTGTAAATGATTTATATTTGTTATTTTTATATTTTTGTAACAAACTAAAGTCGTTAAGTTAGTTAGTTTATTTATGCTATAATCTGAAATACCACTGTTACCATAGCAATATAATGTTTTTAGGTTTTGTAAATAGTTTATGTTAGTTATATTAGGGTTATCTGAACAATATAAAGCTTCTAATTTAGCATATGTATTTTGCGTTAATATATTATCGTTTAATTTTAATGGGTCTATATATGTGCTACATAAGTCTTTAATATATAGATTATAGTGTTTTTTACATGTTTTTCTAAAAGCTATTTGGTCTGTAAATGGCATAAAATCAAACATATATTGTAAAAGGCATGTAGGTAGGTGTTGCATTTTGTTTTTAAATTGTAAATTTAAAAGAATTGTAAAAGTCTTTTCTTTTTTATAGAAAAGAGAAGAAAATCAATTTTTTTATTTTTTGTTATTTTTTTTAAAATCTTCGATGTTTTCTAATGTAATACCGCTACCTTCATAATACAATATTTCCAAGTTTTTAAAAGGATTTAAATCGTTTATATTTTTATTATCACAACAATTTAATTCTACTAAATTATGTAATTTATATATACTTAAATCAGAAATATTATTTTCACGGCAAACTAGTTTTTCTAATTTTTGTAAATGATTTAAGTCTGTTAAATTTTTGTTATAAGAACATTTTAATTCTGTTAAATTAGTTAGTTTAGATATACTATAATTTGTAATACTTTCAGTATAACTACAACCTAACATTTTTAAGTTTTGTAAATGATTTAAATCCGATATATTATCATTATAATAACAATTTAAAGTAGTTAAGTTAGTTAACTTAGATAAACTATAATTAGTTATACTATTAGTACTACTACAAATTAGTGTTTTTAATTTTTGCATATGATTTAAGTCTGATATATTATGATTATAAGAACAATTTAATTTAGTTAAATTAGTTAACTGGGATAT
>JACCDQ010416447.1_pt1 | contig 24400 bp, 22 predicted proteins | sample 7446031 | NCBI WGS metagenome assembly JACCDQ01 (sample SAMN15323442, study PRJNA562643) | freshwater metagenome | isolation source: river surface water | place: USA:Blue River Watershed | collected 2017-08-17 | reverse complement strand
TCCTCTAAGTTTGTCAATCAAGACTCTTTTTTCGAGAGGTTGAACCTCTTCATGCAACATCACAAATACTTGTCCGTTGTTTTCTTTTTCTGGCCCAGCAATCACGTTGTAGTAAATCCGAGGATTTGCTCCTCCAATGTTCGATGCCACGTTTTGTACTTCTTCTACTTTTTTCAACTCTCCTTCCACAAAACGCATGACTTCGTCGGTTGCTTTTAGGTTTGTTCCCACAGGCGTAGTTACATTAACTAAAAACATCGGTTTTTCGGAAGCTGGGAATAAACTAAAGCCCAAGTTGAATTTTGCATACACCATTACCCCGATAAAAATCACTCCTGCCATCGCTAAGGTTTTCCACGGATTGATTAAAGACCAGTCCATCAATTTTCCATAGGTAGCATGAATCAATTTTTTCATGGCTCTCAAAATGGCATTACCTTCTGGGTTTTCGTGATTTTTCAAAATTACACTCGAAAGAAAAGGCACAATCGTCAAAGCAACAATCATCGAAGCAAATACCGTTACACTCACTGCCATCGGCAAGCTACGAATAAATTTCCCTGCGGCTTCTGGTAAATTGGCTACGGGCAAAAAGGCAAAAATCAATAATACTGTACAGCCTACCACTGCTAAGCTAATTTGTTTAGTCGCTTCAATGGCAGCCACTTTTTTAGCATGACCTTCTCGTAGGAATCGTTCAATATTTTCGACCACCACAATCGAGTCATCCACCAAAATACCCAAAGCGACAATCATCCCCACGATAGATAATTGATTGATGGTATAACCCAAAGCATAGAGCATCGCCAAACCAATCGCCAACGATAAAGGAATCGAAATCATTACGACCAAACTAGCACGAGAACCCAAAGGCAAGAGGGTTATCAACACTAATAAAATGGCAATACTGAAATCTTTGGCAAAACGCCCTAAACGTTTATTTACCGAATCCGCTTGGTCGAATACCTTAACCAAATCTACCGAAGCAGGCAATGAAGCCTTATATTGTTCGATGATGGGTTCTACTTTGCCTTTTACAGCAATGATATTCTGTCCATTTTTCTGGCAAGCCGTTACAAAAACGCTACGATGACCATTTAAACGAGTTTTATACTTTTCATCTTCGTAGGCATATTTCACTTCGGCAATGTCGCTCAATCGAACTATTTTAGTACCATTGGTATAGACAATCGTATTTTTTATCTCGCTTAAATCATGAAAATTACCAGAGGTTTTAACATTGAATTTCTTTGTTCCCATGTTCAACGAACCGCCTGGGATATTCACATTTTCGGACTGGATTGCTCCTAACACCCGATTCACAGGGATACGGTCTTGAGCCAATTTATCCAAGTTTAATTCCACCGAAATTTTACGTTCTGGAAAGCCCCACGACTTGATATTCTTTAAAGCACTTACTTTTTCTAAGCGTTTTTCCAATTCTTCGGCATGTTCTTGCAACTTAGAATACGGTAAATTCTCTGAAACTAATGCGTACTGATAAATATTTACTCCGTCGGGCTGATAACGTTCAATACGAACATCAAAAATATCAGCAGGTAAATCCTTCTTTACCGCATTCATTTCACGGACTAACTCCTGATATTTTTCTTCTGGATCAGACTCAAAAGCATATTCTACTTGAAAAACCGCTGCCCCATCGAAAATATTGTTACGAATACGTTCCAGGTTATCAAGGTCGTTGAGGCGTTTTTCCACAGGGTCGGCAATCAATTCCTCCACATCTTTAGGCGATGCCCCAGGGTAAATGACAGTAACGCCAAATTGTGGAGAACTAAACTCAGGGTCTTCGCCCCTTGGCATATTAAAGAGGGAATAAATCCCGATAGATAAGATTCCCAGAAAAACCACAAGGGTAAACTGGTAATTTTTAACGGAAAATTCTGCTAGTTTCATAACTATATGGAATAATGATGAATTTTGAATTTAATCTGGGTTGTTTGTGAGGACACAAACAACGGCACAGGATTTAAGCTCAGAATAGTTTTGTTTAATTAAGTATGTAATAATGTCAAATTTAATCTGCTGAATTAACTCAACATTAATCATTCATCATTACTACCGAACCACCTTCACCTTTGTTCCTTCAATCAAATAGGCAGAACCATCCGTTACTACTTCTGAAATACCCGCTAGACCTGTTTGAATATAGGCTTTGGTATTATCAAAACCCGATACTTTAATGGGTAGCTTACGAGCTTTACCGTTTTCAACGACATATACAAAGGCTTCTTCTCCGTTTCCTTCAATCACGGCATCAATCGGAATAGACGTAAATTTCTGAACCGTTGAAGGGAACAACGAAGCATTTCCGAATAACCCTGTTGCCATTTTTAAACCTTGTGTGTTGATTTTAATTTCTGCTTGATACAACCCAGAATTCTGGTCTGCTCCTTGCGATAAATTAGTGATAACTCCTGCAAAAGTCCGCTCAGGAAAAGCGTCTAAGGTCAACGAAGCACGGTCACCCATACGTAAACGAGTCCAGTCTTTATCGGCAATTCCTACTTTCAATACCCAGTCATTTGCCCCCGAAGCGTTGATAAAGAAAACGGGAGTTCCAGGCCCTACTAATTCGCCTTCGTTCATGAGTTTTTTTACGATTACGCCACTGGTAGAAGCTACAATTTTTGAATAGCCTTGGTTATAGCGGGCAATATCTAAACTCTGTTTTGCTACACTTAATGCCGTGGTTAAATTCTGAACTTGTTCTAAGGTTGCCACCGAGTCCCGATAAAGGTTACTAACTCGTTTTAAATCCCGTTCGGCTTTCAGTACGCTCTCATTAGCTTGCTGTACCTGAGCATTAATTTCGGTTAAATTGAGCGTTGCTAACAGTTGTCCCTTACGAACTGCTTGCCCTTCTTTTACAAAAATACGTTCGATAATCCCTCCCGTTTTGAAGGATAAACGAGCTTCGTGTAATGACCCCACCAAACCAGATGCTTTAATTGGGTCGGTTGAATTTGCCTGCACTACGGATGCCAATTTTACAGCTACGACATCGTCATCAGCAAGACTTTTTTTCGTTTCTGCTTTTTTTCCACAGCTTAACAGCAGGATTGTTGAAATACTTAATAAGAATATCTTTTTCATATTTTGTATGTTAATATTTTGCGTTGTTGGTTTATTGATTGAGATGAGGCTTACACCCTATTCTAAGGGATGTCGCACCGTCAGAGCTATGGCATTTCGTGCATTTTACTCGTTGCCTACTTGCCTTCGTACCTCATTGCCTATACATAGAGCTTGCACCCTATCCTAAGGGATGTCCCCCCTCCAGAGCTATGATATTTCGTGCACTTTACTCGTTGCCTTCGTGCCTCGTTGCCTCTTTGCCCAGTTGCCTCTCTGCCTCCAAACGAATCTACATCTCAAAACTAGCCTTTGCTCTTTCCAGTTCGACCCATTTAATCCAGACATCGTAGAGAGCGATTGATTGTTGTAGTTGTGCCATCGTAATCTGCGTGTGAGCATCAAGCAGCTCGATAAAATTCAAATTTCCCTCTTTATAGCGTCGCATCAAGTCACGGTAATAACGTTCTGCCGTTGACACTTGCGAAGCCTTTGATTCATAGACAGTACGAGCTGCGTGGTAATTAGTATTTGCCACAGACGTTTGTAAATCCAACTGGTTTTTCACCTGCTTTAATTGCGTATCTAAAGCTGCAATATCCATTTCGGCCTGCTTTACTTTCAACTGATTACGACCAAAAGAATAGACAGGTAAATCCAAGGATATACCTAGTATAAAGAAAGCATTCGGAGATAAAAAGTTGTAATTACTAGAAGCTATCTGCCCAAATCGACCCTGAGAGCCAAGGTCAAGCGATGCCCCAATTTTCGTTTTTTTGTAAGCTTGGCTCAACCCCAATAATTGCTGGTTGATTGCGATACCCGTTTGCAGTTTGTCTAATTCTTCTCGATGTCCATCCGTTAAGGTTGTTGGAATTGCCTTGAGCGATAAGGTATCAGAGGTAATTTTCTCTGTAAAATCTTTGTTCAACAAAAAGTTAAAATAGGCTGCTGCATTCTGTTGAGCTCCCTTTGCTGCTTCGAGGTCGGCATTTACTTTAGCAATTTCATTACGAGTACGAATCAAAACGGTCGGATTGGCAGCTCCATTATTAATTAAACTTTGATTTACTCGCTCACTTTCGTGCAATAATTGCAAGGCATTTTGGTAAATCTTCACCGCTTCACTGGCTTTTAAATAGTTGAAATAAGCCGTTTTGATATCCTTCACCAACTCTCGTTTATAGACCTTCATTTCTATCTCTTGCAAGACAACTTGCTCTTTCTTAATGGCTTGATTAAACTTAATCTCAGCATTGAATAAAGGCATTGTTGTCTTGAAGCGAACATCGTAAAAATCCTTTGGTACTAACTGTTCACTGGTATTTTGAATTTGAGGAAATTTAGAAGAATTAGTCAACTGATTCAACTGGCTGTAAACAGGATTCAGCAAATCTCCTACAGGCAATTCAATTTTTCGTCCACCCATAGCTCCCGAAAGTGTGGTATTGAAGTTAACTGTAGGTTTAAAAAGCGTCTTCGCTTCACTAAGAGCAAACATCGCTTTTTGAAGTTGAAAACCTTGTTGTTTTAAAGTCTGATTACTCTGCAAGCCTTCTTGTACGTATCGGTTCAAGACATCCGACTGAGCGGTGACACTCGATACACAGCAAAGTAGAAGAAATAAAGATAAATATCTCATGGTTTAAAATAGTAAAGGGAAGTACCCCTATGGTTAATGAAACAAGTTTGTAATGGATAGACGTCTGAGCAACAAAGTTCTTATCAAAAAAAAGACGTTGCCAATTCCTATTTTTTATCGTGGATTACCTAATGGCATATGGGCAATCACTCAATAAAACATCCAATAGTTACTAAACAGTGTTTAGTAAAAGGTTAAATAAAAAAGTATCTGCTGATACCTTTTCATTTAATGTATTGATTACTTCGACTTAAATAAATTCAACATGACTTTAAAAGAAGCTTCAATCATTTGGTGAACATCTAAGCCTTTTGATTCAAACATAAAAAAGCGGCCTTTAATGTAAAGCGAGGCAATACCATGAATATAAGCCCAAACCGTCATGGCTAACACATGGACTTCCGTTTCAGGGATAAGTCCTTGTTTCATACAGAGCAGCAGATTTTGGACTAATCCCTCAAAAACCTCCATTCCACAGTTCCACTCATCCTCTTCCTTACATTTTTTGATGGCTTCCATAGGAGCATCCTGAATAAACATCAAACCATACATTTCTGGATTATCAATAGCAAACTGTAGATAAATTTTAGCCCGTTGCGTCAATTGCTCAAAGCCATCTTGTATGCTTGTCAGGTCTTTTTTAAGTACTGCTAATTGTAAAAAACCTACTTCGTGGATAGCATGTAACAATTCATCTTTATCCTTAAAATGTAAATAAATCGTTGCAGGACTATACTCTATTCGCTCAGCTATGGCTCTGATGGATGCTTTTTCGAAGCCTTGCTCAATAAAAATGTCCTTTGCAGCGTCGATTATTCGTTGACGTAACTCCTGTTTATCTCGTTCTTTTCTTTCTGATATTCCCATAAAATCTAATGCCCCTACTAACTAAGTAATCGTGCAAACTAATTGAGAGTTTTTTTATTATAAAGAACTAATAACTAGCTCATTAAATTTAAATTTCAGCAGTATCACTTATTTAACTCTCGTCCAAACGGTAGTTCGGCCTAACAAAGATACGCCAATAAAGCCTCTTAATTCGAGTTGATTCGTAGCACTTAATTTCATCGTACAAGAATAGGTCTTCCCATTATTCGGGTCATAGACAGTTCCATTCTCCCACTTTTGACCTGTAAATTCAAAATTCTTGAGAATAACCGATCCTACAATCGTTTGATTTCGCAAACGTTCATCTGGATTTTTTCCATCTTTTCTGGTAGCATCCTTTCCCCAGCTAATTTTTCCAAAAAACTTATCTCCTTGTTTGAAAATCAAAACCTTACCATCTTTATTTTCAGACAGCCATTCTCCTAAAACAGCGTCCTTAGCAGGTGCTTGTGCATAGGACTTTAGCACTAAGCTAACCAGTAAAATAATTAAAGAACCTATCTTTTTCATACAAATTAGTTTTAACATATCTATATTTACAGCACAAACTTACTAAACAGTGTTCAGTAAATAAAATTTCTGGATTGAGAAAATATTAAATCTACGAAAAATTATTTTTTTACAAGCACTAATATACTTATTAACAAGCACTTATATCAAAACACTTATTACAATAAGACAATCTAAGTAATTCGTATTTGTGCCTTAACTAAGATATTTTTATTTTTGCGATGTTTCATAGCAAATACACTTCATCAAAAGGTAAATTAATTTTCAAAAAAGGAATGAAGGAGCTCCATAAATAGAATAACTTTTTGATTTACAATTCATAAAATCGAAAAACAGAGCATCTTCTTAAACACATAAACATCAATCCCAGACTTAATCAATATGAATTACCCACTTAACCAGATTCCCGAAAGAACAGAAAAGCCTCGTCAAAAAGGATTGACAATGGTAATGGACAAAGGCCTTAGCCTAAGACAAGTTGAAGATTTTTTAGAACTTGGTGCGGGTTATACAGACATTGTGAAATTGGGATGGGCAACCTCTTTTGTGACTCCAAACTTAAAAGAGAAATTAGCCTTATATCGTTCATATAATATTCCTGTTTATTTTGGTGGTACATTATTCGAAGCATTCATCGTTCGTAATCAGTTCGATGACTATCGCCGAGTGCTTGATCAGTATGGCATGGAATACGCAGAAGTATCTGATGGTTCATTAGAAATGCACCAAGATGACAAATGTGAGTATATCAGAACATTAGCTCAACAAGTAACGGTTCTTTCTGAAGTTGGTTCAAAGGATGAAGCAAAAATTATTCCTCCTTACAAGTGGATCAAATTGATGAAAATGGAATTAGAAGCAGGTGCATGGAAAGTAATCGGAGAAGCTCGTGAGGGTGGAAACGTTGGACTGTTCCGTTCATCGGGTGAAGTTCGTCAGGGATTAGTGGAAGAGATTTTAACTGAAATTCCAGAAGAACATATACTTTGGGAAGCTCCACAAAAATCACAACAAGTATGGTTTGTTAAATTAGTAGGTGCAAACGTGAACGTAGGTAATATTGCTCCACACGATGTTATCTCCCTAGAAACGATTCGTCTTGGTTTGAGAAGCGATACTTTCCACGATTTTTTAGATAAATAATCTAAAGAACTACGATTTAACAAATTATCGTGCAAAATTTGAGGCGTTTAATCCATTGTCAAGTTTCCTCAATGGGTTAAACGCTTTTTATCGTCAAGATATAGTTTATCTTTTATTTCTAAACATTCAAACAATCCCCATGGAAATCGTTCATTTCTTCCTTCAATTACTGAAAGACCCTTTGACAGCCCTAAGTACATTCATTGACCAAAATGGCACTTTAACGTATGGTTTGTTATTCCTAATTATTTTTGTTGAAACAGGTTTAGTGGCGATGCCTTTATTACCAGGCGATTCACTTCTTTTTGCGGTAGGCGTTTTAGCAGCAGCAACAGGCAAAATTGATGTAGCCTTTGTAATTCCGTTATTGATTGGTGCAGCCCTTTTAGGTGACAATGTCAATTACTTTATCGGAAAATATTTTAGCGAGTTTATTAAATCAAAAGATAAAATCCTCTTCTTAAAGCGTGAACACATCACAAAGACTGAAGAGTTTTATGAAAAAAATGGTGGACAAACCGTTATCATGGCTCGCTTTGTCCCTATTGTTCGTACGGTTGCCCCTTTCGTAGCAGGAGCAGGAAGTATGAAATATGGTAAATACATCACTTTCTGTATCATTGGAGCAATCCTTTGGGTAACAGGGATTACCTTGTTGGGTTATTTCTTAGGCAATAATGAATGGGTAAAACACAATTTTGAGAAAGTCGTGTTAGGCATTGTTGGTGTATCGGTTTTACCAATGATTATTGGTTTTGTGAAATCAAAATTAAAATAGATTAACATCTTAAAAAATAATGCGTAATGGATAATCACTAATTATTCCATTACGCATTAAAATTTTATATAGCATGAAAACATTTGGTCTTATTGGTTTCCCATTGGGACATTCGTTCTCAAAAGGATATTTTACAGACAAATTCGAAGCATTAGGACTTTCTGAAACACATAGTTACGAAAAGTTTGAATTAGAGCATATTGAGTTTTATCCTGCCCTCTTGCAATCTCAACGTCCCTTTATCAAAGGCTTTAACGTAACCATTCCGCACAAACAAAACATCATTCCATTTTTGGATGCTGTAGATGAAGCAGCCCTAAAAATTGGTGCTGTGAACACCGTGAAAATTATGGCCGACGGCTCAACCAAAGGCTATAATACAGATTACTGGGGTTTTCGTTGGACTTTAGAAAAATGGGATGCTTTTCAGGAAGTAGCTCCTAAAAAAGCCTTAGTGTTAGGAAAAGGAGGTGCTGCCAAAGCAATTATTACAGCATTAGAAGACTTGGGTATTAACGTACAATTAGTGTCTCGTAAAAAAGAAGACGATACCATTACCTATGAAGAGCTCACTCAAGAGGTCATGCAAGAACACTTACTTATTGTGAATACGACTCCGCTAGGAATGCACCCTAAAATTGATACTTGCCCTGCTATTCCTTACGAGTTACTAACAGATAAACATTTGCTCTATGATATTGTGTATAACCCTTTAGAAACATTATTCTTGAAAAAAGGATTAGTACACGGAGCAAAAGCCGTTCACTTTGGCTTAGAAATGCTACATGGACAAGCAGAAAAGGCTTGGGAAATCTGGCAAACAAATGAATAACTATCAATTGCTTATTTAGTATAGCTTCTAAGAAACGCCTCATTTTAGGCATAGTTACTTGTTATCTTGATTTTTTTAGATTCATCCTAATGTTAAGTGTTTCTTTTACTGTACTTTTGCAGAAAATTACAAAACCACCCAAAATGATAAGGATCATTATCTTGGCAATAGTAACAGGTCTTATTTTTCGATTTTCATCGGAACTAGGACTTGCGTCCTACATTCATTCTACAAAATGGTACATTTGGGCATTTTACGGAGCAACATCTTATTTAAGTCATATTCTCATGCAATTAGGCTTTGATAACGACCGAAAATACTTTGTCCAGTTTTATTTAACCACCATTATTGCAAGAATGCTGTTGAGTTTGGCATTTGTTGGTTATTTCATCTATTTGGATACCCCTAATATCTATATATTCATTACCAATTTTTTTGTACTCTATTTATGTTACACAGGTTTTGAAATATACGATTTGTATCGTAACTTGCAGCATATTTCGTAGTTGACAATCAAAACATTAAGCTAATACACTGATTATCAATGTAGAAATAAAAATATTACTAGAGTAATTATAAAAACCATAATACGAATCATTCCCAAAGTTGTGATGAAAAAATTATATTTTTCAAATATTTTGGCATTTCTATTCTTCGCTGCCACCTCTGTTTTTGCTCAAGAAGAACACCATGCCGATTCTACCGCAGAACATGCGACGGAAGCCGTTGCCTCTCATTCAGAAGCTGGTGAAGCTCATGAAGAAGGTAAATTAGACTTAGGGCATTTAATTATGCACCACATCGGAGATGACCATAAATGGGAGTTTGCTCACGGTGTATCCGTTTATCTTCCATGTATTGTTAAAACGGAAAAAGGAATCGAAGTATTCTCTTCTAGTAACTTAGAAGACGAACACGGAAATCCAGTAGAATACAACGGATTGAAGTTAGAACATGGTAAAATTCATGCAGTTGACGGTTCTCACGTATTAGACTTCTCGATTACAAAGAACGTTGCATCGATGTTATTGAGTGCCGTATTATTAATCGTTATTTTCCTTTCAGTTGCTGGTTCTTATAAAAAAAGAGGATTACAATCTCCAAAAGGATTCCAATCGTTAATCGAACCTATCATCATTTTTATTCGTGATGAAGTGGTTAAAAATAATATTGGCGAAAAACACTACAGACGTTTTCTTCCATATTTACTGACATTATTCTTCTTTATTTGGTTCAATAACATTTTAGGTTTGTTACCTGGTGGAGCAAACGTAACTGGAAATATTGCGGTAACCTTAGTATTGGCTGTAATTACCTTTTTCGTAACCAACTTAAATGGCAAAAGTACTTACTGGGGACATATCTTCGCAATGCCAGGTGTTCCGAAATGGTTATTAGTAATCTTAACACCAGTAGAGATTTTAGGGATGTTTATCAAACCAATCTCATTAATGATTCGTCTTTTTGCTAACATTACAGCAGGACACATCATCATGTTAAGCTTCTTAGGTCTTATCTTCATCTTGAAAGTATGGGCGGTAGTACCAGTAGTAACGTTGTTCTCTGTATTTATGAACATCATTGAATTATTGGTTGCATTCTTACAAGCCTTTATCTTTACGATGTTAGCATCAAGCTACATTGGTTCAGCAGTAGAGGAAGGACACCACTAGAAATCGGTTAATAATTATCTGTTTTTAGTTAACGGATTCAAAGTGACGATTAACCCGATTATGGTTAACAGTTACACCGCTAACCGACAACAATCAAATTCGTATTTTTTCAATTTTAACAATAAATAAACAACAAAGTTATGTCACTTTTGTCAATCTTATCTGAAGTTTCAGTTGGTACAGGTTTAGCTTCTGTAGGTGCTGGTTTAGTAGCAATCGGTGCTGGTTTAGGTATCGGTAACATCGGTAGCCGTGCAATGGAATCTATCGCTCGTCAACCAGAAGCTTCTGGAAAAATCCAAGGTGCGATGTTAGTTGTAGCTGCATTCGTTGAAGCGGTTGCTCTTTTCGCAGCAGTAATTTGCTTCTTGGTAGCTAACAAATAATCATTAGCAACCAAGTTTATCATTTTTCCACAGCAGAAAATTAGTTTCGTTGAATAAGAAAATTGATAATAAAAGCCATTAAACATTCTCTTACCAAGCATTAGGCAGGTAAGAGAATGCTTTGAAAAGTATTACCAATACAAATTAATATACTGATAAGCTATTGGAAACATTAGCTATAAAAACATAAAGAATTATGGAATTACTTACTCCTGATTTGGGTCTTATCGTATGGCAGTTAGTAGTATTCGGCATTTTGTTTTTTGTTTTAGCAAAATTTGCTTGGAAGCCAATCGTAAGCTCATTACACGAACGTGAACAATCTATTGACGATGCTCTAGAAATGGCAGCAAAAACTCGTCAAGAAATGGCGGAATTAAAAGCTGGTAATGAAAAGTTAATTGCTGAAGCTCGTGCAGAACGTGATGCGTTAATCAAAAGAGCAAAAGAAGCATCTGATGCTTTAATTGCCGATGCGAAAGCTGAAGCTCAAAAAGTAGCAACAGAAGAGATGGACAAAGCTCGTGCAGCGTTCAGCCAAGAGAGAGCAAATGCAGTTGCAGCATTGAAAGCAGATGCCGCAAACTTGTCATTGGAAATCGCTGAGAAAATCTTACGTAACCAATTGGCAGACCGTTCAGCTCAAGAGAAATTAGTATCGGATTTATTATCTGATGCAAAACTTAATTAATTTGAAATTAGGATTAGCAAAAAGCCGTTTGCTTTGAAGACTACTCCACATTCCGAATTCAACAGATGTCACAGCAAACCGTTGCATACAGATATGCCAAGTCTTTATTAGGCTTAGCAACAGAAAAAGGCGTGGAATCACAAGTATTTGACGATATGAAACTATTCGCTCAAGTATGTGATGAAAACGACGAATTTGTGGCAGTAATCAAAAATCCTATTGTTTCTCACCGCCGCAAACATGCTGTATTGAAAGGCATTTTTGCAGATAGAGTGAATCAAGTAACAATGACGATTTTTGACCTTATTGCTAAAAAGAACCGTGAAAGTATTTTAATTCTTATTGCTCACGATTACATGGCTCAGTACGAATATGCAAAAGGTATTCAGAAAGCTTATGTAACGAGTGCTACAGCTTTAACGGATGCTCAAAAAGAGTCGTTCAAAAAAGTAGTTGCAGATGCTACAGGTAGATCGGTTGTTTTAATTGAAAAAATTGACGAGAAATTAATTGGTGGTTACGTACTTCGTGTGAACGACCGTCAGATTGATACTTCTGTAAAAACAAAATTGAACGATTTAAAAGTTAGATTCGCTCAATAGTCTTTTTTACAAACAATAAAGCCCCTACGGATTTTTCTGTGGGGGCTTTTTGTATTTTTATGGTTGAATAATATCGTGTACTATGAATTTAATCGAGGAAATAGGAAAGGTTTCTATCTTGGAGGTGGCTCAGGATTTGGGATTGGAGGTCAATCGCAATAGAATGGTGTGTCCTTACCATGAGGAACATACGGCTTCGTTGGTGTTATATCCACATACGAATAGTTTTTATTGCTTTGGTTGTGCCAAAACGGGCAATTCGATTTCCTTGTATTCGGAGATTAAAAAGATAAGTATCAACGAAGCAATTCATGAAATGGCTCGTACTTATGTCCCCAATTATGTTGCTTATTCCAAAGGACAAACGTCGGTTAAATCTATTCCCAAAGGGGGGCTTTTACAGCCTGTTGAGGTCAAGAAATTACAAGGAAAAGAACAACTTACGGAGGAACTTCATTCGCAGATTTATGAGGCGTTTCGGGACTTTTGTTTGCAACAAGCAAGTAATGAATTATCTCGCCAAGCTCTGACTTATTTGAAGGGACGTGGGCTTACCGAAAAGACGATTAATGATTTTCGCCTTTTTGCGGTGAAGGATTATAAAGAGGCTACGTGGTATTTGAAGCAACGTTTTTCGACCTTAGATTTACATGCTTCGGGTTTGTATAATGATAAATACAACTTGATTTTTTATGCTCATCCGATTATCATTCCTTATTATCGCAATAACCGAATTGTGTATTTGCAAGGAAGAACGATTGGTACTCCTCCCGAAAACCACGGGCGGTATCAGTTTTTATCGAATCATCCGCTGACTTTATTTAATGCGGACTCGCTAGAGTCTATTCGTACGGGTGAAACGGTGTATATTACCGAAGGGGCTTTCGACTGTATGCGGTTGGTACAAGACGGAAAAGTAGCGGTGAGTTTGGGAACAGCCAATGTGTTTAAACGAGAATGGGCAAAGTTATTTAAACGAGCAAATGTTGTTTTTTACCTTGATAACGATAAAGCTGGACACCGAGCAGCGGAAGAATTGGAGAAAATTTTTACGCATTTAGGACTCTCTTGTAGCCGAAAGCAATTGCCTTCGACCTACAAGGATGTCAATGATTATTATACCGATAAACTTGGTAGTAATGAGCAACTAGGCCTATTTTAACCTTTTGCAACAGTTGAATGGATAGCTCGATACTCGCCAGGTGTCATTTGCTCATGTTGCTTAAATTGTCGAATGAAATAGGCTGCACTTGCAAAACCTGTTTCATAGGCAATGCGGTCTAATGAGCATTGATGGCTTTCTAATAATTGTTTTGCAACTCTAATCCGTTCTAACAAAATATACTCCAAAGGCGTAATGCCAAAAGTGTGTTTAAAGCATTTGAAGAAATTTGATTTACTCATACAAGCTTTATCAGCAAGCATATCAACAGTTAAGTTTTCGTTTAGCTTTTCTCGGATAAATTGTATGATAAACGCTAAACGGTTGTCTTTTTGCAGGCCTTCACTCGAATCTAATAGAATGGCTCTTGCATTAGACTGTAGTAAACGAACGATTAGGTCTTTAATAGCTAAATCTGCAAATAAATCTTTGGATGGATGTTCTTCTGTAAAAATTTGAATTAAGCCTTTTATCAAGCTTTGTACCTTATCGTTATAATTAAGATGGATAGGCGTATTATCGTCATTCCAACTATGAATTTCTTTTTCGAGAATCGTGTATTGATTAAACTCAGATATACTTTCTTTTACCTTAGCAGGATCTACTGCAAAGGTTAAGCACTGTACAGGATTTTCGATACTTGCATCGGGAAAATCAAAGCTCAATTTTTGCTCACTAGGAATGACAAGGGTTTCACCAGGCACAAAGTTGTAGGATTCCTGAGCATTTTTATGGATTACTTTTAAACCCGTAACCATACTTAAAATACTAGGCTGTTGGTATTGATACGATATATTATGGGCAATTTTAGTAGTATCAAAAATGTTTAATTGAGCGTATTCAGTCGTAAATGATATTTTACGTTCAACATATGCTTCAATCTTTCGTTCTTGAATAATCGGGTCAATGATAATACGTTTCATCGGTATAATGTATTAGTGGAATATCTGATACTTTTAACATTTGATAGTAATGTACTATCGTATAAGAGTATTAGATAATTGTAAGGAACTTACCAAGTGGTATATTTGTATCATACAAATCTATCATAAATAGATGTAAAATTTGTACTGACCCATTGATAAAATCATAAAAATGAGCATTTTACTACTAAATGCACCAGCAGTCTATACGACGACCGTTGGCAAGTCTAACAAATAAACACCAAGAATTTCTACTATATATAGCCTAAGTACCCTTAAAATTAATTAAGGACTGAATAAGGGATATAAATTAAGAAGAGTTTAGTAAACTGTGGCGGCGGTGAGGTATTCGTTTCTTATTTGTGTCCTTTATAAAGTTCTTTTTGCATGTTTTTATTAATAGCCTAAGTACCCCTTAAAAATTAATTGGGTCTTGTTGTTGGATGAAGGAAAGGAAAATTGTGTCAAACTGTGGCGGCGGTGCGATGTTATTATTTCTTCTTTTGTCCGATAACTAAGACCCTTTTTTATAGTTCTTTCTTCTTAAAATGACGTATCATTTCTGGATAGCCTAAACCCATTGAGAGGCCTGTCACTGTCATCGTTATTCGCTTTGTTCTTGTCTCTATTGTCTTCGCAGACTCTATCCACTTGCTAAAATATACTTGATGACCTTTGGTAAGGCTATTAAAAAAATCGAGTGCTTTTTCTTCTATCTCCAAGCACGCCATTAAATCACTTGAAATTTCTAACTCGCTGGTATCTTCTTCTAGTACAACGGCAATTGTTGCTCCTTCTTTTTTTCGGATACCCTTTCGCATTGTGGCATTAACAGCCATGATAAAATCGCCCTCTCCCATTGGCACAAGAGCGATTTGTTTTATTGGGAATCCATCAAGTGTTCCTTTCACTCGAAAACTAGTTCTTGTATTAGGTTTTATTTCTTGAGCAATAGGGGCTGGAATATCGAAATATGTCCAGCCCGTTTTTTCTCCTTTTTGATTAAATTTCTGTAAAATGGCGTTGAATGAAACCATAGATTTATCTGTTATCACGATTAAACTTTATCTACACAGGTGAATGAATTTACCCACTAAGTAGAAGATTTGGCTTAACTCAACGTTTCGTATTTTCCACCAATCATATTTAAACAGTTTCAACGTTACTTTTTCTTAAAAAATCCATCTAGCAATTTATTCTTTTGCTCTTCTACCATTTTCTTCGCACGGTCCGATGCGGCTTTTTTGAGGCTATCGGCAGCAGCTTTTGCCCTTGCTTCAATCGCCACACGTTCTTGCTGAATTCGATTTTCAAGCTCTGCTTTTTTAGCGTTAGCTTCGTTGATTAAACGTTCTTTTTCGGCTTGTACACGAGCTTCAGCATCTTTTTTCAACTTATCTACTTCTTGTGTTGCTTTAGCTTTGATGGCATCTACTTGAGCTTTGGCTTCGGATGTAACCGCATCTTTCAAGCCTGCAGCAGTACTACTGCCTTTAAAGGCGAATGTAGGGCTTTTCATCGTTCCACCTACTGCTAAATCTACCTTAACACGGTCGGTTCCTTGAATTGCCTTACCTGTCCACTTCGTAAATATCGACCCAAATGCCTCTCCTGCTTTCCCTGCGGGCACATCTAATGCCAAGGCATAGTCCATTCCTCCATCAATCCCATGATGCCCTCCTACGGTCACTTTGCTGTTATCGTTTAGTTTTATATCAAAAGGTTTTACGCCAAAACGTCCATCTTGAATTTCTACCTGCATTAACACATCGTTCAACTGCATATTTTTGAATTTAGTCAATTGGGTTGTTGAAGCTAATTTCTCCATAAGTGGATTGTCTTGAATACTGGCTTTCAATAATTTTATTAAACCATCGGCGTTCAATGACTGGATTTTAGGCATCATATCTTGTCCTAATTCGCCATCAATTTTGATTTTAGACGTAACATTTCCCACCATATACTGAGCAATAGGCATCAAGTATTTCACCACCGTTAAGTTCTTATAGGCTTCCGAAATACCGATATTCTCTAAATTCATCGCAAAATCAAACGTTGGATGAGCAATATCTGTTGTGCTATACGTTCCATTTGTAGTAAAACTACCTCCTAATGAATTGAACGAAACATTCTTCATTTTAACGGCTCCATTACCTACTACTAAAGCTCCTTTTAAGTTCGTCAGTGGCATTTTATCATAAATAACCTCCCCTACCGTCGAGTTCATCTCAAAGTCGATATTCTTTGGAATTTCTACAACTTGCATCGGCTGTGCAGCTCCACCAGTGGCAGGTGTAGGGCTATCAGTCATCCATTCGTTTACATTAAATTTCTTGGAGGTTACATTCATTTTACCTTTTACCGTCTCATTATTCAAGGCATAGCCAATGTAGTTGGAGATTGTTCCATTTGCTACAAAGTCACTCGTACCCAAGTAACCATTGGCATTTGATACATTAATTGCTTGCGGAGTAAAGGTCATATCAGCATGATTAATTTTCACGCCTTGTGGGTATTCTTTCGATACAAACTCAAAGCCCTGTAAACTTGCCTTACCCGAAGTAGGCAAATTGCTGTAGCGTTTGGCCGTTACATCCGACATTTTCCCTTTGGTTTCAATATCCGCATCAATTTTCCCTTTCAAGGTCATGTCTTTTAGTGGATAAATCTTGGTTATTTTGGTCAAATCCACTTTTCCTTTTGCCTTAATATCCCAGTTGTAGTTCGCAAAATCTTTAATAATACCTGTAGCTTGGAAAGGTTCATTTTGCAATAACATTCTAAAATCAGAAACGGTCAACACTGTAGAAGCCAAAGCTCCATTGGTATTCACTAAACTAGCTTTGATATTCAAATTTTGGATGGGTTCAGGAAATTTATCCGATTTGATATACCCGTTTGCCAAACTCATCAACGCATTTACTTTCGGGAATTGCTTTGTCGTGGAGTCATACACTCCATTGGCTTTTAAGTTAATCGCATAGAGTCCTTTCATGACTAAGCCATCCATCGGAAACATTTGTGCTAATTGCTGTAAATCTAATTTTGCAGCCACGTCTGCATTCACCTTAGAAGGGTTCAGTCCTTGTATGAGAGCTTTAGCTGTTACAGGATTTTGTCCGAAATTAAGATTGAATTTACGAATGTCTAAAACGGTATTGGCTAATTTGTTAGTCGTATTACTTGCTTTAAAATCAATATTGATACCCGTTACTGCCGCAGGAAGGTCAGGATATTGGAACATTCCATTTTCGACCATTAAATTAAATCCAAAAGCAGGCATCGAATGGTTGTTATACGTTCCATTAACAGTTCCATCAAAAGCAACTTTCCCTTCTGCTTTCAGGTCTTTAAATTTCTCGGTATAAATATTGGGCACTAGCGATAAAAGCTGTTTGAACTCACTTTCTGGAGCATTATATTTCAAATTCATCACGATATTGTTGGTATCGGGCATCGAAACAAAGCCGTCGAGATTCAAGACAAAATCGTTGAGTGTAACTTTGTTATTACGGAATGTGTACTTTTTAGTGGCCTGATTGATATTCATATCCAAATCAGCGGCCAGTGTTTTATCGTGTAGGTAGTCAGCTCCTTTGAATTTTACATTGGCTTGCTCAATACTGGTTTTAATAACTAAATCATATACATCACTCGAAATATCTCCTTTTCCTTCGTGGTTAATTCCTGTAAAACTTGCGTAGGTATCGTCTTTTAAGTCATTATAAACAATACTACCATCGTTAATTTCCCATGAATTGATACCCACTTTAAAGTTTGATTTTTCGGCTGGAGCTGTTGTGCTTGTCGTAGTATCTGCCTTATAAATATCATAATTGGCGGTACCATCTTTCAGGACCTTTACCTTAATTTTAGGAACATCCAATCCAATGTGGTGCACAGCGATTTCGCCACCAGCAATCACACTCTGAATATCCAGTGAAACATCGAATGATTTTGCTTGCACAAGCGTATCCCCTACAAAAGGACTATTGCCCACCACACCAAAATCCGTTAAACTAAGGGTTAGGGTTGGGAAATTCTTAAAAAGGGAAAGCCCAAAATTGCTGTAATAAACGTTAGCATCAACTTTTTGAGCAATGAGTTCATTCACCTTTGCTTGAATTTTATCTTTAAAAAAGAATGGAATAGCAAATGCACTAACAAGTAATAAGCCGAATATAGAGGCGAGAATGATGAATAACTTTTTCATTTGTTTATAGCTGTTGTTATGAAGGCAAGGTACTAAAAAGATATAGTTTAATAACGAAAAAAAAAGATAAAATGCGATACATGATTCAAAAAAAATGAGGTTCTGAAATACCCAGAACCTCATTTTTAGCATAATTTACGTACAATGGTTACTCTCCAATCACCATTTTTTCAATCAATAAAATGAAGATATGAATAACTTTAATATGAATTTCTTGAATGCGATCGGCATATCCAAAATGAGGTACTCGTACTTCTACGTCGGCTTGACCAGCTAATTTACCGCCATCTTTTCCTGAAAGAATAATGACTTTCATTCCTTTCGCTTTAGCGGCTTCTACGGCACGAATAACATTAGCGGAATTACCACTTGTTGAAATACCTAATAGTACGTCTCCTTCGTTACCCAAGCCTTCGATAAAGCGAGAAAAAATGAATTCATATCCGTAATCGTTACTCACACATGAAATATGCGAAACGTCAGAAATAGCGATTGCAGCTAACGAGCGACGTTCGTTACGATAACGACCTGATAACTCTTCAGCAAAGTGCATGGCATCGCAGTGTGAGCCACCATTGCCACATGAAATAATTTTGTTCCCAGCTTTGATAGCGTCAGCCATAAGCGTTGCCGCAGCTTCGATGCTTGCCGTATGCTGAGGGTCAGCTAAAAAAGCGGTTAATACTTGTTGTGCTTCGTTTAACTCTTGCGTAATAATGTTTTGTAACACGGAATGCTTCGTTTGAATGTTAAGGGTTCACAGAATGTTTAGTACAAAGGTACAAAACGCTATTGAATCTTAATAATCACCACCAGCACCACCACCGCCAAAATCGCCACCGCCAAAACCACCGAAGTCGAAACCGCCGCCTTCACTTGATTTGCCACTATCCCAGTTAGAACCTCCTCCTGTCATAATAATAGGAGGCATCCAACCGCCATCATTACGGAAGCCTCGTCCTCCATTACCGCCTCCTCCTTTTTTGGAGATGATTACAGCAATAATGATAAAAATAATGATAAGTACAAAAATGATAAAGAAAACACCCCCATCATCTTCGCTTTCATTGGCATCAAACTCGCCGCTCGCTCGTCGAATGATTTCAGTAGTAGCTTCGTCTAAGCCCTGATACCATTGTCCTTGCTTGAAAGCGGGAACGATAATTGTATTGATAATTCGTTTTACCACTCCGTCTGGCAGAGGACCTTCGATACCTCGTCCCGTTAGAATTCTAATTTTCTTTGTTTCTGTCGCCCATAAAATTAGTACTCCATTATCCTTTTTTTTGTCGCCCACACCCCATGTTGTAGCTAACTTAAGAGCATAATCATAAGGGTCATATTCGCCTGTATTTTTGACGATTACAATGGCAATTTCGGTAGAAGTAGAATCACGATAAGCTCTCAACTTCTGTTCAAGTGCCTGTTTTTCAGTAGGGTTTAATTTCATCACAAAATCACACACCATCTGAGGTGGATTCGGTTGGGCAGGAATATCTTGTGCTTGTAGCGACTGAATCGTTACAAACATCAACAATAAAAGTAAACGGTAAAAGGTAGATAGCTTCGAATACATGAGCAGAATATCGGAAATTGGTTATTGTGGCTATGTTAAGGCAGATTGGATCATAATTTATCCAAACGAAATTTCGTCAGAGATTTCGTTAATATCATCAGATTGGTACGGAAAATATGCTTTCAAGGCATTTCCCACAAGAGAAATTCCTTCGCTTAATCCTGCAACAAATTGATTCATGATAAAATTTCGCTGAAGAACGTCTCGAGTATTATTCCAGAAATCAACAGGTACAACCGCATTGATTCCTTCGTCGCCAATAATAGCAAATTTACGGTCGGCATGAGCCAAGTAAATCAATACGCCATTGCGTTGAGCCGTTTTTTCTAAACCTAACTGTTTGAACACTTCGGTCGCTCTGCCCAACACATCGCCAGCACAAAAGGACTCGATATGGACTTTTATTTCCCCAGAGGTTTGTTTTTCTGCCAGTCGAATGGCATCCACTACTTGAGCTTGTTGTTCTTCTGAAAGCATCGGAATACGTGAGGTAAAATATCGTTTGATTAAGTGAATAAGATAACTCCTCAAATCTACAAAAGGTAGTACGAAAGAGCTTATCTCTTGCATACTACCTTTCGAAAGGTCATCAGGTTATAACTAATGTAAGCTATTTTTTAGTATCGAAATCAATTGTTGGAGCTTTTTCAGCACCAGCATCTGCTTGGAAATATCCCTTTTCTTTGTAACCAGAGAAACTAGCAATTAGGCTGTTCGGAAACTTCACTACGCTATTATTAAATCCTTGTACTGCTTCGTTAAACACATCTCTTTCACGTTTGATACGGTTTTCTGTACCTGCTAATTCAGCTTGTAATTCTGAAAAGTTTTCAGTTGCTTTCAGTTGAGGATAATTCTCAGCAACAGCCATCAAACGAGATAATGAACCTTGTAATTGCGACTGAGCAGCTTGAAACTTCTGGATGTTTTCAGGAGTCAAATCATTCGCATCTAATTTGATTTGGGTAGCACTTGCACGAGCAGAGATAACATCAGACAATGTTTGCTTTTCAAAATTGGCAACTCCCTGAACCGTTTTCACTAAGTTAGGTATCAAGTCTGAACGGCGTTGGTAAGCACTCTGAACATTTGCCCATTTTGCCTTTACTTCTTGGTCGCCAGTAGCCATATTGTTTCTTACTCCAATACCCCAGAATAATAAAACACCTGCAATAACTAATCCGATGATGGTATTCTTTGACATGATTTTATTAGATTTTTGTTAATACTGATTCAAATGTAATAATTTCGTTGATAATCTACCTATATTCTGTGAGGAATAATTGTTTTTGCTAGACTAACGGTCGCTTTTGCTTAGGAGTTTTATAATTCGTTCGTAACCTCCTGCTCGCTACTCTTGTTAAACGCCATGATTTTTACTTGAGTACCTCTATCCGTAATTCCTGAATTCACAAAATGATGCTCGGCTAATAGCTTTATCAATTGTATTTCCGTAAAAAGAGGCTTATTACAGCCCTCGTGGATTTCGCCTTCATAACTTGCTAGTTGTTCTTCAATAAAAAGCGTTCCTTCTTGCTTTAGCTTATCCCAAATGTCGCCCAACATTTCTGAAGGATACTCAAACTCATGCAAGGTATTTATAAGCAATATTTTATCAAAAGTATTCGTAGGTAAATGGGTATGTTGAGCCGTTCCTATCACGGGAATAAAGGTACTCGTTAGTTTCTTTCCTAGCTGTCGTTCAAAGTAAGCAAGCCCTTCGTTAAGTTCTTCTTGATTACAGAGACCTTCATCAATATCCTGAATATAGAAAATCAAGTACTCGTGATGGCTTGCAAAACCGATTTCCCAAAGCCCTCCTCCCGCCCCGATAGACGCAATGACTTCTTGTGATTTAAACTGGTATGTTTCTAATGATAGTTTCATAAAGATGAATTCTATACCCTGTCAGGGTGACCAAAAACAAAAGACCCTTCACGAGATGCAAAGAGTCTTTTGTTTGATTTACTGAAGCAACGTTTATTTTACTTCAAAGCTTCCTTCACCAATTTTAAATCCTTCTGAATACAATTCAATGGCATAGTGCCCTGCACGGTATTGGATATTTCCACCACGACCGTAAGTAATTTCTACTCCTTGTCCTGTATTGGTAAATTGAATTTCTTTTTTAGCTGTGTAATTCGTTTCTTTTCCAAACATGGTAAACGTTCCTGAGCCTAATGCTCCATCTGAAATCGTTGCTCCATCTGGATCCAACAAACGTAGATAAATCGTTTTCGTGTCTTGTTTGGCAATATTATTAGGACTCAACTGGAAAATCACTTTAATTTTATCAATTTTAGAAGCACGATACACCCCTCCATCACGTTCTTTACCTCTATCCGAAACAGCCAATGCCTGTACAAATTGAGCATGAAGAGCAGATGCTCTTGTTACCTGTGCTGCCAAAATACGGTTTCTACGATTGTAGTTATCCACCGAATCCGCAAGTCCTTCTTTCTCTGTTTTTAAAGTCTTATTCTGTGTATTTAAGCTCGTATTTTCATTCGTTAGGGTTTGGTTCTTTTCAGTCAAGATACCATTTTCCTTTTTCAACTGTTCTAACTCTACATCTTTTGCTGCCAACAAACTTACGTATTCTGCAATTTTAGCATCGAAGGCTTTTTTAGAAAAACCATTTGTTTTCTTTAATTCTACAAAATCTTTCAACAATTGAGCTTTAGCAGCTTCTAATTCTTCTACTTTTCCACCCAATGCTTTGATATCACTAATTTTCGCATCTAATTGCGATGCAATCGAATCCAAACTTGTTCTAGTAGTACTTAGTTCTTCTACTCGCTGGTTAATCTGCACTTGTTGATTCTCGTTCTTTGTTTTTGCATCAAACAAGAAATAACCTAGTACTCCCGTAATAAGAGCAAGTATAGCGGTACTGGCTTTCCAGAGACCTTGGTTGGATGAATTAGTGGGAGTTGGGTTTTCCATAACAAAAGAATATTTTTCTGGTTTAATTGTAGGCTACGAGTAACAAAAAATCACTCTTAATAGCCGAATTTAGCAATTTAAACTGGATTTTGAAAAGAAACCTTTCAGGATTTTGAAAAAAGCGCCCCTGTAAGCCCTTCTCTTAATTGTACGAAAAACGTTAATTTCTTCGATTTTCTAACTAAGAAGATGGGTATTTATCATTAATTTTAACGGAAAATAACAAATCGTTAATCCCTTTGTTTTTGGATCAACTTAATAATTTAATCTTTTGAACGAATAAAATGCCCCAATACGATTTTTTAGTCATTGGTTCTGGGATTGCAGGGCTTTCCTATACCGCCAAACTAGCCGAATATTTTGAATCAAAAGATGAACAAATCAAGATAGCGGTTATCACCAAAACTGTTGCGGAAGAAACCAATACCAAGTACGCTCAGGGTGGCATTGCAACTGTTTGGAAGGAAGACGATTCCTTTGAAAAACATATAGACGATACGATGATTGCTGGCGACTTTTTGTCTGACCGCAACATCGTGGAAATTGTAGTCACAGAAGCTCCTGAACGCCTCAAAGAATTGATTTCTTACGGCACGGAATTCGACAAAAAAGCAGATGGTTCGTATGACCTAGCCAAAGAAGGTGGGCATTCGGATAATCGTATTTTGCACCATAAAGACTCTACAGGTAACGAAATTGAACGGGCTTTATTAGAGAAAGTAAACTCCTTTAAAAACGTCGATTTCTTTACGCATTTTTATGCCGTTGATCTCATTACACAGCACCATCTTGGCGAGCGTGTCACGAAGGATACGCCTGACAAAAAATGTTTTGGGGCTTATGTCTTGAATAAGCGAACGGGCAAAGTGGAAACCTTCTTGGCTAAAACAACGCTTTTGGCCACAGGAGGTATTGGGCAGGTATATCAAAGCACAACGAACCCGACCATTGCTACGGGCGATGGTATTTCTATGGCATACCGTGCCAAAGCCTTGGTAGAGGGCATGGAGTTTATCCAATTTCACCCGACATCTTTGTATCAACCAGGGAAAAAGCCGTCGTTCTTGATTTCGGAAGCGGTACGTGGACATGGGGGAATTCTGAAAAATAAGGATGGAAAAACCTTCATGGAAAACTATGACGAACGCCTTTCCCTTGCTCCTCGTGACGTAGTGGCTCGTGCCATTGACTCGGAGATGAAAAAGAATGGTGTTGACCATGTCTATTTAGATACTCGTCATTTGGAAGCGGAAGATTTTAAACGCCATTTTCCGATGATTTATAATTACTGCAAAGATAATTTGGGCTTAGATATCACAGGAAACGATATGATTCCTGT
>JACCDQ010541864.1_pt1 | contig 24413 bp, 21 predicted proteins | sample 7446031 | NCBI WGS metagenome assembly JACCDQ01 (sample SAMN15323442, study PRJNA562643) | freshwater metagenome | isolation source: river surface water | place: USA:Blue River Watershed | collected 2017-08-17 | reverse complement strand
TTAGTGAAGCTTGCTTCTGTTACAACTTCGTTTTCGTCAACACCTAATTTGTCTACGATAATCGCTTTTACTCTTGATGCAATGTCTGACATAATCTTTAATTTTAGAATTTAATTTGTTGGCAAAAATAAAAAACTTTATTTTAAAACAACTATTTAGTTAAAAAATGTGTGAACTAATTTATAAAATTAATTTAAACAAAGGTGTTGGAATCTTCTTTTTTTTAAATTTTTATCCTTTTTTTTGCATAAAATAAATTGTTCAGGTTATGAAAAAAATAGTCGTTTTTGCTTCTGGCTCGGGTACTAATGCCGAAAATATTATTAAATATTTCTCTGAAACCAAAACAGGTATTGTTACAAATGTGTTTACGAATAATGCCAATGCTAAAGTAATAGACAGGGCTAAAAAATTTAATATACCGACGGGAATTTTTTCTAAAGAAGAATTATTTGAAGGTAAAATATTACAAGAAATAAATTCAATTCAGCCTGATTTGATTGTTCTGGCAGGTTTTTTATTAAAATTGCCGCAAAATTTAGTTGAAGCTTTCCCTGATAAAATCATAAATATACATCCTGCTTTGCTGCCTAAGTATGGTGGAAAAGGGATGTATGGAATGCATGTGCATAGAGCAGTTGTAGAAAATCGGGAAGAAAAAACCGGAATTACGATTCATTATGTAAATGAAAATTATGATGAAGGGAATATCATTTTTCAAAAAGAAGTTATTTTGACAAAAGAAGATTCTCCAGAAGATGTAGCGGCTAAAATTCATGAATTGGAACAGGAAAATTTCCCCATAATTGTAGAGAAAGTACTGCTGTCTAATTTATAATAGTAAAATAATTGAAACACGACGTGCATATATATACGGATGGTGCTGCCAAAGGAAATCCGGGACCTGGAGGGTATGGAGTCGTGATGGAATTAGTGGGTACGCCTCATAAAAAAGAATTCTTCGAAGGTTTTCGGCTAACGACTAATAATAGGATGGAATTATTGGCTGTGATTGTTGGTTTAGAGAAACTAAAAAAACCTAACATGAGCGTTTTGGTGGTTTCAGATTCTAAATATGTGGTAGATTCTGTTGTTAAGAAATGGGTTTTAGGTTGGGAAAAGAAAGGTTTTTCTGATAGAAAGAATGCCGATTTGTGGAAACGTTTTTTGGTTGTGTATAGAAAACACAAAGTAGATTTTAAGTGGATAAAGGGGCATAATAATCATCCTCAAAATGAAAGATGCGATGAGTTGGCGGTAATGGCTTCTATGCAAAAACAGCTTTCTGTGGATGTTTTTTATGAGAAGGAAGAAGGAAAGATGTTTTAGAGTGCTGTTTTTCAGTGAAATAAATTAGCAAAACTTTACAATTTAGACCCTTTGCAACTTTGCAACTTATGAACTATCTTTGCACCTTAATTTCAAAAGCATATAATGAATAAATTATTGATTGTTGGAACGGTTGCTTTCGACGCAATTGAAACCCCATTTGGCAAAACAGATAAAATTTTAGGTGGTGCGGGAACTTATATAGGGCTTTCTGCTTCTTTTTTCAATTTAGAATCCGCTATAGTTTCTGTTGTTGGTGATGATTTTCCACAAGAATATTTAGATTTATTGACCGCAAGAAATATTGATATTTCAGGGCTTGAAGTGGTAAAAGGAGGGAAGACTTTCTTTTGGAGCGGGCGTTATCATAATGATTTGAATTCAAGAGATACATTGGATACACAGTTGAATGTGTTGGCAGATTTTCAGCCAAAAGTTCCTGAAAATTTTAAAAATGCCGATGTGGTGATGTTAGGGAACTTGCATCCTATTGTGCAAAGCAGTGTATTGGATCAAATGGAAACCAAGCCAAAATTGGTGGTGTTGGATACGATGAATTTTTGGATGGATTGTGCTTTGTCTGATTTGTTAGACGTAATCAAGCGCGTTGATGTGATTACAATCAATGATGAAGAAGCGCGTCAGCTTTCGGGTGAATATTCATTGGTGAAAGCTGCTGCAAAAATTCATGCTATGGGACCAAAATATGTGGTGATTAAAAAAGGAGAGCATGGAGCGTTATTGTTTCATGACCATCAGGTTTTCTTTGCGCCGGCTTTGCCACTGGAAGAGGTTTTTGATCCAACCGGAGCCGGAGATACATTTGCCGGAGGATTTGCCGGATATATTGCTCAAAGTGAAAATGTTTCTTTCGAGAATATGAAAAATGCCATTATTTATGGTTCAAATTTAGCTTCATTTTGTGTAGAGAAATTTGGAACGGAAAGGATGGTTGGTTTAGAAAAAGAGGAAGTAGTGTCAAGATTGAAACAGTTTAAATCGTTGACACAATTTGATATAGAATTATAATGCGATAAAGCCTCGGTAACGGGGCTTTTTTGATTTAAAATATTTAAGATAATTATAGAATAGTTTTCATACTATTTGTAAGAGTTTAATTTAGAAATAACAACACAACAAAATACTACACAATGAGCGATGCGTTAAAACATGAATGTGGAATAGCCTTAGTTAGACTGCTTAAACCGCTTGAATTTTATAAAGAGAAGTACGGGACAGCTTTTTACGGAATACAGAAAATGTATCTTTTGATGGAAAAGCAACACAATCGTGGTCAGGATGGAGCCGGTTTTGCAAGTATAAAATTAGATGTTCAGCCGGGCGAGCGTTATATCAGTCGTGTGCGTTCTAATCATTCTCAGCCCATACAAGATGTTTTTACTCAAATAAACGAAAGGATTAATGAGGAATTGACCTCGCATCCGGAATATGCAGATGATGTGGCGCTTCAAAAAACCAATATTCCTTATTTGGGAGAATTGTTTTTAGGGCACGTTCGTTATGGAACTTTTGGAAAAAATAGTATTGAAAGTGTTCATCCGTTTTTGAGACAAAGTAACTGGATGCATAGAAACTTGATATTGGCCGGTAATTTCAACATGACCAATGTAAAAGAGCTTTTCCAGAACTTGGTAGAATTAGGTCAGCATCCGAAAGAGATGGCTGATACGGTTACCATTATGGAGAAAATCGGGCATTTTATAGATAAAGAAGTAATGCAGTTGTATCAGGATTGCAAACAGGAAGGGTATTCTAAAAGAGAAGCGTCTCCTGTAATTGCTGAACGATTGGATATTGCTAAAATATTGAAAAGGTCATCCAAAAATCTGGATGGTGGTTATGCAATGGCAGGCCTTTTAGGGCATGGAGATGCATTTGTATTTAGAGATCCGGCAGGAATCCGTCCGGCATATTATTATCAGGATGATGAAGTGGTCGTGGTAGCATCAGAAAGGCCAGTTATTCAAACCGTTTTCAATGTGCCTTTTGAAAAAGTACAGGAAATAGATCCGGGAAGTGCTTTGATTATTAAAAAGAACGGAGCGATTTCTATGCAGGAAATCCTTACGCCTACAGTAAAGAAAGCGTGTTCGTTTGAACGAATTTATTTCTCCAGGGGTAGTGATGCAGAAATTTATCAAGAGCGTAAAAATTTAGGGAAATTAATTTTACCGGCCGTTTTGGAGTCCATTGATCAAGATACGGACAACACAGTTTTTTCGTATATTCCCAATACTGCAGAAACTTCTTTTTACGGATTGGTTGAAGCAGCTCAGGATTTCTTGAACCAAAGAAAGAATAATTATATTCTGGAAAATAGAAATACCTTAACTAAGGATACGTTGCAGGAATTGCTTGCCGTGAAAATCCGTACGGAGAAAGTGGCTATTAAAGACGCGAAATTAAGAACATTTATTACCGAGGACAGCAGTCGTGATGACTTGGTGGCCCACGTCTATGATGTAACTTACGGAGTGATAAAACCAACGGATAATTTGGTGATTATTGATGATAGTATCGTTCGTGGGACAACGCTTAAAATGAGTATCATCAAAATGATGGATCGTCTGAATCCTAAACGAATCGTTATCGTTTCTTCGGCTCCACAAATCCGCTATCCGGATTGCTATGGAATCGACATGGCCAAATTAGAAGGTTTGGTAGCCTTTAGGGCAGCTTTAGAATTATTAAAAGAAAGAAACTTGTATCATATTGTTGATGAAGTCTATGCTAAATGTAAAGCACAGGAGAATTATTTAGATACGGATGTGGTGAATTATGTTACGGCAATTTATGAGCCGTTTGCTCCTCAGGAAATATCTGATAAAATTGCTGAAATGTTGAGTTCTCCCGAAATTAAAGCAGAGGTGAAAATCATTTTCCAAACAGTAGAGGATTTACATATTGCTTGTCCGAAAAATCTCGGAGATTGGTATTTTACCGGGGATTATCCAACGCCAGGAGGAAACAGAGTGGTGAATAGAGCTTTTATGAATTTTTATGAAGGTAAAGATGCTAGAGCATATTAATAAACGGTTAAATATGTAATTTATCGGTTTTATGGGTTGTTTGTCTTAAATATTTGTTTTGATTCAACAACTGCTATAAATTTGAATCACCATAACATTAGTAGGTTAAGTTTATGGTAGATTTGGGGCAAAAAAGGTGGAAGGAATTCCACCTTTTTTATTGGAATAAATTCAAAGAAATAAAAAAGGGAATAAAATCTGAATCTCAGATTTTATTCCCTTTTTAGTATAATGCAAGAGCTGTTTGTTATTTCTCTAAAGCATATCTTCTAGTTACTTCTGTCCAGTTGATAATATTGAAAAATGCTTCAATATAATCTGGTCTTCTGTTTTGATAGTTCAAGTAATAAGCGTGTTCCCAAACATCCATTCCTAAGATTGGAGTTCCTCCACAACCAACACCTGGCATTAACGGATTGTCTTGGTTTGGAGTTCCGCAAACGTCAAGTTTTCCGTCTTCTTTAACACAAAGCCAAGCCCATCCTGAACCAAACTGAGTGGCTCCTGCCTTGCTGAATTTAGCTTTAAATTCTTCAAAAGAACCAAAAGCGGCTTCAATCGCAGCTAATAACTCTCCTGCAGGTCGTCCGCCACCATTTGGAGTCATTATAGACCAATATAAATTATGATTATAAAAACCACCACCATTGTTACGAACAGCAGCATTTTTCATATCAAGATTAATAAGGATGTTTTCTATCGTTTTGCCTTCCATATCTGTTCCTGCAATAGCAGTGTTCAGGTTGGTAGTATACGCATTATGATGTTTTGTATGATGAATTTCCATCGTACGTGCGTCAATGTAAGGTTCTAGTGCGTCATACGCATAAGGTAATTGAGGTAATTCAAAAGCCATGATATATCTTTTAAGAGTTATAAAAATTTATCCAAAAATAAACATTTAACATTGGAATTCGAAATTCTACAACGTTATAATTTATTTAAAAATAATTTTATTGTGATTTTTTTTATTTTTAAATTGATTAAATTTTTAAATAAATATCTGTATGTTAGTTTTTTAAGAATGGGCCATGGCCATGCATACAATGCTGATTTGTGCGCCAGGAATTTTTAACAAGGCGGTGGCACAGGCTTCCAGTGTTGCTCCCGTTGTTATTACATCATCTATAATGAGAAAATGTTTGTGGTGGTCTTTTTCTGTAAAAGAAGCATCAAAAAGAGTTCCTATTCCCTCGGTTCTTCCCAGTAAATTTTTTTTGGATTGTGTTTTGGAATAGACATTCCGAATTAATAACGAATCATTGTAGGTTAAATTCAATCCTGAAGCCAGTGCTTTTCCAAAAGTAGTCACTTGGTTGTATCCTCTCTCCTTATGTTTTTTCCGGTGTAAAGGAACCGGTATAATTTCATCAACCGATTTTAGGATTTCGATATTTTTTAAATCTTCAACATACCAGTCGCCCAGAATAGCGCCAATTTCTTCGTGGCCCCGGTATTTTAAATTATGGATCAGCTGTTGAACGATTCCTTTTTTGTGGAAATAGAATAATGCCGAAGCATGAATTATCGGGATTCTGCCGTAGAATTTTTTAAAAGCTTCGTTTCCGGGATTCAGGTGATGGTTGGTGAGCGGTATGTTGTGTCGGCAAGTGGTGCAAATTACATTTTCATTCGATAATAAAAAGGAACTGCAACCAGTACAGGTCTTTGGAAAAAATAGATTTAAAATGCTTTCAACCATGCACGTGAAGATTTATTTATAAAAATAACGAATTCAATGCTTCAATCTTTACTAATTTTCTTTTTTTTATCTTCACTTTTTATATTTTTGCACCACTATGGCAAAACAAGAAGATATTTTTAAGAATGTAGTTTCGCATGCAAAAGAGTACGGATTTATTTTTCCGTCAAGCGAAATATACGATGGTTTGAGTGCAGTTTATGATTATGCACAAAACGGAGTTGAGTTAAAAAAGAACATACGTGAATATTGGTGGAAAGCAATGGTTCAGATGAACGATAACATTGTGGGACTTGACGCTGCCATATTGATGCATCCAACCACATGGAAAGCTTCAGGTCACGTGGATGCTTTTAACGATCCATTGATTGATAATAAAGATTCAAAAAGAAGATATAGAGCGGATGTTTTGATTGAAGATTATGCTGAAAAGCTAAATCAAAAAGCAATCAAAGAAATAGAAAAAGCACGTGTTCGTTTTGGAGAAGCATTCAACGAAGAAGAATTTGTTGCTACAAACGCAAGAGTTATCGAATATAAAGCCAAAGAAAGAGAAATTCTGGAAAGAATGGGACGCTCTTTGGGGAATGAAGATTTGGATGATGTAAAAGCATTAATCGAAGAATTGGAAATCGCCTGTCCGGAATCAGGTTCTCGAAATTGGACAGAGGTACGTCAATTTAATTTGATGTTTGGGACGAAATTGGGTGCTTCCGCTGATTCGGCCATGGATTTGTATTTGCGTCCGGAAACAGCTCAGGGGATTTTTGTCAATTTCCTGAATGTGCAAAAATCAGGTCGTATGAAAGTGCCTTTTGGAATTGCCCAAACAGGGAAGGCTTTTAGAAATGAGATTGTTGCCAGACAATTCATTTTCCGTATGCGTGAATTTGAACAAATGGAAATGCAGTTTTTTGTTCGTCCAGGAGAGGAAATGAAGCATTACGAGTTTTGGAAAAAAGCCCGTTTGAAATGGCATTTATCGTTAGGTTTAGGGGAAGCAAATTATCGTTTTCATGACCATGAGAAATTGGCTCATTATGCGAATGCAGCGGCTGATATTGAGTTTAATTTTCCTTTTGGTTTCAAAGAATTAGAAGGAATTCATTCTCGCACCGATTTCGATTTAAAAGCACACGAACAATATTCAGGCAGAAAATTACAGTATTTTGATGCTGAATTAAACAAGAATTATGTTCCTTATGTAGTTGAAACTTCGGTAGGATTAGACAGAATGTTCTTGGCGGTTTTTGCTACATCATTAAAAGAGGAAACATTAGAAGATGGCTCAACCAGAACAGTATTGAAATTGCCATCTGTTTTAGCGCCAACAAAAGCGGCTGTTTTACCATTGGTTAAAAAAGACGGTTTGCCGGAAATTGCGCATCAAATTATTGCCGATTTAAAATGGGATTTTAATGTGGCTTATGATGAGAAAGATGCAGTAGGAAGACGTTACAGAAGACAAGATGCTTTAGGAACGCCTTTCTGTATAACAGTAGATCATCAAACGATAGAAGATGAAACAGTGACTATTCGTCATAGGGACAGTATGCAGCAAGATCGTGTGAAAATTGCAGATTTGAAATCGATTATCGAAAATGAAGTTTCGATGAAAAATTGGTTGTTGAAGATGTAATAAAAAGTATACTTTTTTTGTTTTTAAAAGGCTTTCCAGATTGGGAAGCCTTTTGTGTTTTAGTGGTTAGCCAAAATAAGGTTTTGTTGTTTTTAAGGCTTTTATAATCAAGGACGACAATGTTCTTTATCGGATTTATTTGCAGTTGGTCAAAATGTATTAACATTTAATCGAAATGTGTTAACAACTGTTATAAAAAAAAGGTTAAATGTTTATTTTTAACTTGTTAAAGAAAAGTTTTTTGTTTGTAAAACAGGAGCTTTTGTTTGATTAGTTTCCCCAAACTACTACCTATTCACGGCCTGAAATGTTTGAAGTATTTTTTATACTTTGAGAGCTAATGCTATGTCTGACAAATTTAGGAAAGCCATAGATGAATTGTCCCTACATTATTATTGATGACGATCAAGAAAGTGTTTTGAAAACGAAATCCATTGCGGATGGTTTTTCAGAACTCACTTTTGTAGCATCGGCAAATAATTATTCGGATGGCTTAAATCTTATTTTAGAACACAATCCTCAATTGGTTTTTCTTGAAATTGATCCAGCCGATACAAAGAGTAATTTGTCATTAGCACTCATCAATGAGTTGTATCGTTTCCTAAAGGTTGTTCCCAAAATTATTGTTACAACCGCCAAGAAAGATTTGGCTTTTGAAGCGATACAATATGAAGTAGCAGACTACATCTTAAAACCGGTAAATCGTATTGATTTGGTGAAATCGATTCTGAAATTGAAGAAATCGATTCAAGAAGACGAAGTTTTTTTACAGCAGTCTTCAATTGTAAATGAAGAAAAACCAGCTGTAATTGTAAAACAAGAACCAGTAACCCAAGAACAACCACTTATATTGTGTATTAAATCGTATGGTGATTACAGGTATATTGAGGCTAAAGATATTTGTTATTTACAAGCAGATAATAATTCAACAGATTTACATCTGAAAAATGGTGAAATAGTCACTGCTTTCAAGACATTGAAACATTTTGAAGGTATTTTGTCTTTCCCTTTTATTCGAATTCACAACAGTTATATCGTAAATAAAAACTGTATATCCAGGATTCATACAGGAAATACGGTGTGCTATATTAAAAATACAACGGTTAAATTGCCTTTCTCAAAATCGTATAAGGCCAATATTGATCTTATTATTTCCGATTTCTCCAGTGGAAATTACTTAGAAATCTAAAAAACATCCATCTACCCAAATTTGACGGTCATTTACTATCAAACGGCTACCTTCTACCATATGAGCCTGTATTTGTAAGGCAAATAAGGGTTTCTTGTGTAGTTTTACAATGTGACAATGTGCTAATAGCGAGTCATATAGAAGTGTAAAACAATATAAAAACATAAAAACCCCAAAATTATGAAAAAGTCAATCTTAACAATCGGTCTGTTCTCATTAATAATGATATTGACATCATTTACTACGCCGGAGCAAGTGGATATAACAGGACTTGGAAGTGCAGGAAATAGAAAAGTAGATATAACAGGATTAGGAAGTGCTGGAAATAGAAAAGTAGATATAACAGGACTTGGAAGTGCAGGAAATCGAAAAGTAGATATAACAGGACTTGGAAGTGCAGGAAATCGAAAAGTAGATTAATAATTTTCTGTTTCAATTCTGGATATTTAAAATATATTAAAAACCATCAATTTTATTGATGGTTTTTTTTTGTCAAAAGTTTTAGTATTTTTGAGGGAATTGATAAAATTATTTTGAAAAATTTCTTTATAACAATATTTCTATTTTCCTTGTTTGGTTGTAGCCATAATAGTAAAAAGATTGGGCAAGGTATGATTGTAGATGGGGATAGCCTGTCAGTTTATTTAACAAAGGCAAATGAGTTTAATTTGCCTTTCAAAAAAAAGCAAGAATACAATCAAAAAGCTTTTACAATTATAATGAATCAACCCAATGATTCAATGTATCGTGTTAATTTACTTCGGGTAGCTAATCGGTATTTTAATATGGATGATTGGAAAGGATATGCTAAAACAGTACGTGTTTTATTAGAAAAATCAGAACAAGCTAAAGATACTTTATATATAGCCAAGGCAAATTCTTATTATGGTGAATACTATGGGGGTATTGGTGTGTCAGATAGTGCTTATTTGTACTATTTTAAAGCTGAGAAAATGTTTATTCAGCTCAATGATAATTATAATTTGGGAAGGACAAGGTTTAGTAAAGCTTTATTGCAATACGGACAAAGCGATTTCTTAGGAAGTGAAATAGCAGTTTTTAATGCATTAAGAGCAATTAAAGGTATCGAAGCTAAAGATTTGGAATACGAATGCTTTAATTTATTGGGTTTGATTTATAATGAGTTAGAAGAATTTAATAAAGCTATTGAGTATCATAATAAAGCATTGAAAAGCATTGATAATGAGGTTATGCCTGTAGAGTTTCAATCAAAAGCAACTTCTTTCAATAATATTGGATTAGTATATATTAACAATGAAAAATATAATATTGCAATTGATTATTTTGAACAAGGTCTACAGCAAAAAAATCTCCTTATTGAGAAGCCTTCTGTTTATGCAATGCTCCTAGGTAATTTAGCGTATTCTAGATTTAAAAATAACGAATCTAAGGGGCTCCCCGAATTATTTTATAAATCTCTTCAATTAATCGATAGTTTAGGATTGACTTCTGGGACAGTAGTTAATAAAATTAGATTATCCGAATATTACGCTTATCAAAAAGATACTTTAAAAGCACTTCGCTTTTCAAATGAAGCACTTAGTACAGCTCGAAAATCAAATAATGCCCGAAATCTTTTAGCTCCTTTAAAGCAATTAGCTACTTTAGAACCCAAAAAGGCTGCAACTTATACTAAGGAATATATCCGTATCAACGATAGTTTACAAAAAGTAGAGCGAAATATGGGGAATAAATTTACCCGTATCGAATATGAAACGGACAAAATTAAAGACGAAAACTCCAATTTGACAGAGAAAAATCAAAAACTAGTTTATATTTTTAGTTTTGTAACGATCTTAGGGTTGTTTTTCTATATTATTAAATCTCAAAAGGCCAAAAATAGGGAATTGTTGTATAAGCAAGAACAACAATTGGCTAATGAGGAAATTTATAATTTGATGATTTCCCAGCAAAACACCATAGAAACCAATAGGGTTCAAGAGAAAAAGCGGGTGGCACAAGAACTTCACGATGGTGTTTTGGGAAGAATGTTTGGAGTGCGGATGAATTTAGATGGCTTGAATAGGTTTAATGATGAGGTGGCCATAGAACAAAGAGATGCCTACTTGGCAGAATTAAAAAATATAGAACAGGATATTCGTGAAATTTCTCATGACTTGAATAGAGAGAAATCAGAATTAATTAATAACTTCGTAGCGATTGTAGATAATTTATTTGAGGAACAAAGGAAAACATTCTCCTCAAAATTGGTTTCAAATATAGATGCTAATATAAAATGGGAAATAATTCCGAATGCAATTAAGATTAATCTTTATAGGATTATCCAGGAATCGCTTCAAAATATTAATAAATATGCTAAAGCCAGTTTGATTAAGGTTGAATTAAAAAAACAGGAAGGGGATATTTTGTTAGTAATTAGTGATGATGGTATTGGATTTAATGCCAACTTGAAAAAGAAAGGTATTGGCTTGCAAAATATGCAGTCCCGGACAAAAGAATGTAATGGGACTTTTAGTATTAAATCTAAAATTGGCGAAGGAGCAACTGTTTCTGTAACCGTTCCAATAGAACAACAACAAATACCTATTTAAAATGACAGTCGATTCGGATTCACAAGTAAAAATAAAAAATAATATCCTTATTGTAGATGATCATCCTTTTATTATACAAGGATATAAAAATGCTATTACAAGATATAATCCGGATTTGTATGATTTTAATATTGCTCAAGCCAAAGACTGTGAATCGGCGCATGCAATAATTACCGATACAGCTATTCCTCCTTTTGATATTGCTTTTTTAGACATCAGTATGCCGCCGTATGAGGAAAAATTTCTTTATTCCGGAGAGGATTTGGCGAAGCTTATTTTGGAGCATATGCCCAATTGTAGGATTATTCTGCTTACGATGTTTACCGAGTTTTTAAAAATTAAAACGATTATCAGTAAAATAAATCCAAATGGACTGGTTATTAAAAATGACCTTACTTTTGATGAATTATTAGTGGCTTTTGATAAAGTAATCAAGAATGAGGTTTATTACAGTCAGTCTGTAATGCAAATGTTGGAATCGCATGATAATACTATTGAGATTGATTTGTTTGACAAGCAAATCTTATTTCATTTGTCCAAAGGAACAAAAGTGGTAGATATACCACAATACATTCCGATATCGCTAAATGCCATTGAATTGAGAAAGGCAAATCTCAAAGCGTTGCTTAATTTAAATGAAGGTCATGATGCCGATTTGGTTCGGGAAGCGAGAAATAAGGGATTGATATTTTGAAAATATAAAATATTAGAGTAGCAAAAAAGCGGCAGTTCAGAATTGCCGCTTTTTTATCTTTAAATTATTCACTTAAAGCATTCCAACCTCGAGCCTTCAACGGGATTTTTGTATTGGCTCTGGTAATCAAATGAATGCCTTCGCTTTCCTGGGTCATGTGACCAATAATGGAGAAATTAGGATTTCCTTTTATTTTGTCAAAATCTTCTATAGGTATGGTGAAAAGTAATTCATAATCTTCACCGCCATTAATGGCTACTGTGGTGCTGTCAATATTAAATTCTTCACAAACATTAATGAATTGCGGATCAAGAGGTAATTTGTCTTCATACAAATTACAACCTACTTTAGATTGCTTGCATAAATGGATAATTTCTGATGACAATCCATCTGAGATGTCAATCATAGAAGTTGGTTTGATTTCTAGAGCATGTAATAACGTCCGGACGTCTTTACGGGCTTCCGGTTTCAATTGACGTTCGATTAAATAGGTATAGGCATCTAAATCCGGTTGTGAATTTGGATTCACTTGAAATACTTGTTTTTCTCTTTCCAAAACTTGTAATCCCATATAGGCTGCTCCAATATCGCCGGTTACGACCAATAAATCGGTTTGCTTGGCGCCGTTTCGGTAAACGATTTCATTCTCATCTGCTTCCCCTATAACGGTAATGCTGATAATCAATCCTTTTTGGGAAGAAGTCGTGTCTCCACCAATAACATCAACCTTGTATTCATTGGCGGCCAAAGTAATGCCTTCAAATAATTCTTCTAATGCTTCCAAAGGAAAGCGATTGGAAACGGCAATAGAAACAGTTATTTGCGTTGGTTTGGCGTTCATGGCACAAATGTCAGAAACATTGACCACGACGGCTTTGTATCCCAAATGTTTTAAAGGCATATAAGCTAAATCAAAGTGTACGCCTTCTATAAGTAAATCTGTAGAAACAACCACTTTTTTATCCTTAAAATCAAGTACTGCAGCATCGTCTCCAATTCCTTTTAGAGTGGAAGCCTGATTAATATCGAAGTTTTTTGTCAGATGGTCAATCAATCCAAATTCTCCTAATTGGGCAATACTGGTACGTTGTGGGTTTTTATCTTCGATCATTTTTTCTTTGTTTGAGGTTGCAAATATACGAAGAAATATCCGCCTTAAAAGGACTCGGTTTTCAGCTTTTTTTCGCATCTTTATAAGAGATTAAATTTATGTGATATGGAATTATTTGATATTGTTACACTTACCGTCAATCCGGCTTTGGATAAAAGTGCCCATTTTAGAGGACTGATTCCTGAACAAAAAATACGATGTGAAATTCCGCGTTTTGATGCGGGTGGAGGAGGGATTAATGTTTCTAAAGCAATTGTCCGTTTGGGAGGGGTTTCTAAGGCTATTTTTACTTCTGGTGGTGCTTCGGGGAAAATGTTAAAAGAATTGATCGCAAAAGAGAATATACCTTTTGAAAGTATTGAAATTCACAGTTGGACCAGGGAAAGTTTTGTAGCAGTGGATGATAATACCAATTTGCAATACCGTTTTGGGTTTAAGGGTGCCGAAGTTAATGTTGCCGAAAAAGAGCAAATTCTTCAGGTAATTCGAAACTTAAGATGTAAATATTTGGTCATTAGCGGCAGTTTGAATGAAGGTTTGCCGGTTGATTTTTACAAACAAATTGCTGAAATAGTCAAGAAATCCAATATAAAATTGATTGCTGATGTTTATGGTGAACCAATGAAAAAATTGTTGGAATCAGGGGTGTATATGATGAAACCTAATGTGGGAGAACTAGCAAAACTAATTGGTGTGGAGCGACTGGAAATAGAAGAAGTATACGAGGCTGTAAAACAAATTATCGCCAAAGGGCAGGCTGAAATAGTTGTCGTTTCCCTTGGGCCTCAAGGTGCAGTAATGGCAACAAAGGATTCCTACGATTTTGTTCCGGCTCCCCATGTTCCCAAAAGAAGTACTGTAGGTGCGGGGGACAGTATGGTAGGAGGGATAGTTTGGGCTTTGTCCCAAAACAAAAGCCTGAAAGAAGCCATGCGTTGGGGAGTATCCTGCGGCTCTGCTGCAACGATGAATGAAGGCACGCAACTTTTTAAAGGAGAAGATGCCCGGCGATTGTTTGAATGGTTGAAGGATAAATAAAATGAAAAAACCTGACAATTTTCACTTCGTCAGGTTTGTATTTTAATACTTTGTACTTAAATCATAATACTCAAAAAGCTTAATCATTCAACTTCAAAACCGCCATAAACGCCTCTTGCGGAATTTCAACATTTCCAACTAATCTCATACGTTTTTTACCTTTTTTCTGTTTTTCCAACAATTTGCGTTTACGGGAAATATCTCCACCATAACATTTGGCGGTAACGTCTTTACGTAGGGCTTTTATTGTTTCACGCGCAATGATTTTGGCTCCAATGGCTGCCTGAATCGGAATGTCAAATTGTTGTCTCGGAATCAACTCACGCAATTTTTCACACATTTTTTTACCAATATTGTAGGCATTGCTTTCGTGAATTAAAGCAGAAAGGGCATCTACTGATTGTGCATTTAATAATACATCCAGCTTCACTAATTTAGAAGTACGCATTCCAATTGGCGCATAATCAAACGAAGCATACCCTTTCGATACGGTTTTCAATCGGTCGTAAAAATCAAATACAATTTCGGCCAAAGGCATGTCAAAATTCAACTCCACTCTTTCCGTCGTCAAATAGGTTTGGTTGGTGATAACACCACGTTTTTCAATACACAAACTCATTACGTTACCCACAAAATCAGCTTTGGTAATGATAGTTGCTTTGATGTATGGTTCTTCAACACGATCCAGTTTTGACGGTTCTGGCAAATCCGATGGATTGTTTACAATCAGAATCGTGTCCGGTTCTTTTTTAGTGTAGGCATGATAGGAAACGTTAGGAACTGTTGTGATAACTGTCATGTCAAACTCACGCTCCAAACGTTCTTGGATGATTTCCATGTGCAACATTCCCAAGAATCCGCAACGGAAACCAAAACCTAAAGCTGCTGAACTTTCCGGTAAAAATACCAGCGAAGCATCGTTCAATTGTAGTTTTTCCATAGAAGCTCTCAACTCCTCATAATCTTCGGTGTCAACCGGGTAAATTCCGGCAAAAACCATTGGTTTCACATCTTCGAAACCGGTAATCATATTGGTGGTAGGGTTTTTAGCATCCGTAAGGGTGTCGCCCACTTTTACTTCTTTGGCTTCTTTAATTCCTGAAATCAAATAGCCAACATCACCTGTTGAAATCACATTTTTAGGAACCTGGTTCAGTTTCAAAGTCCCAATTTCATCGGCAAAATATTCGTTTCCGGTAGCCATAAATTTGATTTTCTGGCCTTTTTTAATTTCACCGTTAACTACTCTAAAGATAACCTCAATACCACGAAACGGATTGTAATGAGAATCAAAAATCAAAGCTTGTAAAGGTTCGTTTGGATCCCCTTTTGGAGGAGGAATTCTTTCAATAATCGCTGCCAAAATATTTTCGACACCCAAACCGGTTTTCCCCGAAGCATGAATAATTTCGTCCAGTTTACAACCTAATAAATCCACAATATCGTCGCTCACTTCTTCCGGATTGGCACTAGGCAAATCCACTTTGTTCAGAACCGGAATAATTTCCAGGTCATTTTCCAAGGCCAAATATAAATTTGAAATTGTTTGTGCCTGAATGCTTTGTGCGGCATCCACAATCAAAAGCGCTCCTTCGCAAGCCGCAATCGAACGGGAAACTTCATATGAAAAATCCACGTGACCCGGAGTGTCAATCAGGTTCAGGATATAATCCTCGCCCTTGTATTTGTATTCCATTTGTATGGCGTGACTTTTTATGGTAATCCCACGCTCGCGCTCCAAGTCCATGTTGTCTAGCAATTGCGCTTTTTCTTCACGAGCCGTAACGGTTTGAGTCGCTCCCAGCAATCGGTCGGCCAATGTGCTTTTTCCGTGGTCAATATGTGCAATAATGCAAAAGTTTCTAATGTGTTTCATTTCGTATTTTGTATCAATTTTATAAGTCATGCTGAGCGAAGTCGAAGCATGGCGTTTCCCGCCTCCATTCTTCCGGCGGGTCAGGCTGTTCGCTGTATCTTTTGCTTCACTACGTTACACAAAAGGATGCCGCTTCCATCCTTAACGCAAATCTCAATAAGTAGAGGTTTAATCTGCAAATATACGCTAAATTCAACAGTTTCAAAGTTTCAAGTTACTAAACTAATCACTTTAAAATGAAGTCTTTCTCTTTTCTTCTTTTCTTCTTTCGTCTAAAAAACGTAATTTTGCAGCAAATTTTTGAAGATGATTAAGATTGGCAACATAGAATTACCTGATTTCCCTTTACTTCTTGCACCTATGGAAGATGTGAGCGACCCGCCTTTTCGCCGGTTGTGTAAATCCCATGGAGCCGATATGATGTACTCGGAGTTTATTTCCTCTGAGGGTTTAATTCGTGACGCCATCAAAAGCCGAATGAAATTAGACATCTTCGATTACGAGCGTCCGGTTGGAATCCAGATTTTTGGAGGTGATGAGGAGGCTATGGCGTTGTCGTCCAAAATTGTGTCTACGGTAAATCCGGATTTAATAGATATTAATTTTGGTTGTCCGGTAAAGAAAGTGGTTTGCAAAGGAGCCGGAGCCGGAGTTTTGAAAGATGTTGATTTGATGGTGCGATTGACCAAAGCAGTTATCGATAGTACGCATTTACCGGTAACGGTAAAAACCCGTTTGGGTTGGGATGACAATTCAATTAATATAGACGAAGTGGCCGAGCGTTTGCAGGATATTGGAGTTGCTGCTTTGAGTATTCATGCGAGAACCCGTGCCCAGATGTATAAAGGTCATTCCGACTGGTCACACATTGCCCGTGTAAAAAACAATCCCAGAATTACAATGCCAATTTTTGGAAACGGAGATATCGATTCGCCTGAAAAAGCATTACACTATAAAAACGAATACGGAATTGATGGTATCATGATAGGTCGTGCCGCCATTGGGTATCCTTGGATTTTCAACGAAATCAAACATTACTTCAAAACAGGAGAGCATTTGGCTAAACCCACTGTGGCTGATAGGGTGGAAGCGGTGCGCAACCATCTTACCTGGGCTATGGAATGGAAAGGGGAACGATTGGGAATTGTTGAAACCAGACCACATTATACCAATTATTTCAAAGGGATTCATTCTTTTAAAGCCTATAAACAAAAACTGGTAACCTTGGATCATCCAGAAGAATTATTCGCTGTTTTGAATGAAATTGAAGAGGCGTATGTGGGTTATGAGGTGGTTTAAAACTTAAATTTATAAAACCCGATAGATTTCAAGACCTATCGTTTTTTGTTATTATATTTTATTCTAAAAGTCTCTTGCTTACACGGCTGCTGGCAATCAGCGAAGCAATAAAGCCAAGTGAGACAATGGTTCCCATGACAATCAATACATTTTCAATAGAAAAAACTACCGGATAAGCCAGTGTAGGTGTAATCATCACCAATTCATAGTGTTGCTGAATTAAAACTATGGTAATACCTAAAGCAAGTCCGATAAGTCCTCCAATAACACTCAATAAAGTCCCTTGAAGCAGGAATATTTTCCGTAAATCTTTGATTTCTGTGCCTAAATTAAATAAGGTTTTCAGGTTTCCTTTTTTGTCGAGAATCATCATAATCAGCGCGCCAATCAGGTTGAAAAGTGCTACTACAATCACCAGAGTAAAGATTAAATATACCGCAATATTTTCGGTATTCAACATTTTATATAAAGATTCGTTGAGTTGTGCTCTGTTTTTTAGGGTAATTTTATGTTTGAAAATCGTTTGGAGCTGATTTATAATAGCCGTTTCATCTGAGCCTGTTTTAATTTTGAATTCTATTCCTGAGATCTGATTGGGTTTGAATTCCAGTAATTCCTGCGCTAAACCTAAATCGGTAAAAACATATTTAGAGTCTAAATCTTCGCTAATGGCATAAATACCGCTGGGAACTATAATCGATTTGTTAAAAGCCTGTTCGGGATTTTCAATAGCTCCTTTTCCAGGTTTTGGGACATAAACTTCCAAATTGGTTTTAAAATCAAGTAATCCCAACGAAAAACTTTGAGCTATGCCGTAACCTACTACAACCTGAATCGTATTGCTTTCGAGCCACTCTCCGTTGTAAATTTTTTTTTCGATAGCGTTGACTTTGGTGAAATTACTATCGACTCCTTTCATATAAGTAACTTGTTGCTTTTCTCCGTATACAAACAAAACACGTTCTTCTATGATTTTGCTGTAGGAGGCAATACCGTCAATTTTCTTAATTTGGTTTTCCTGCTCCGGAGAAATAAAAAAGGATTTGCCTAAAGTTGCATTGGCTTTTAAGTCGGGGTCAAATTCATTCGAAAAGGAAAGACTGAACACTTTTAATCCGCTAAAAACAGATAAAACCACAAACAAAGCCATCGCGCCAACAATAATTCCCATACTCGCAATGCGGTTAATGATATTGATAGCATTGTTTTTACTGTTACTGCGAAGGTAACGTTTGGCTATGTAAAGCGGGAAATTCAAATTTTAGGATTGTCTGCGTTTTTCCAGAAGATCACGATTTTCTATCGGATTTTCTTGGTTTTTCAAGGCGTTATCAATTTTCTCGATGTAATCTAAAGTGTCATCGATGAAGAAAACCAAGTTAGGGACTTTGCGCAATTGCAAACGTACCCGTTGCGACAAATCGTGTTTGATTAAATTGGTGTTGGTTTTTATTGCCGTTAAAGTTTCCTGCGCTTTGTCTTGGGGGAATATGCTTAAATACACCGTAGCCACAGATAAATCTGAGGTTACAGTAACCTTGGATACTGAAATTATCAAATTGCTAATTCCGTTTTTTCTCACTTCACCTTGTAGGATGTCAACCAAATCTTTTTGGATCACTCCACCTATTTTTTTCTGTCTATTTGTTTCCATGCTGCAAAAATACTACTTTTAAGTTTTATACGAACAAATTTTGAAAGTAACCTAAGTAATACTTGTATTTTTAGGAGCTATTTCCTGCTATCCGTTGCAATCTTTTACAAAGCTCAAAGCCAAAAGGCGTTTCGCTTTGTAAAAGGATTTTCACTCCTATCAGGGCTAGGGTTTTTCGGAATTAATAAAAAACGGCAGTAACTTAGCCACTCAGAACTTCAAAAAATGCAAAGACCTTCATTCTCTATATACGACGCCTCAGCCGGTTCCGGAAAAACTTATGCGCTTGTCAAAGAATACCTGAAAATAATTTTGGTGGCACCTAAAAATGATGCCTATCGCCACATTCTTGCTATTACGTTTACCAACAAAGCGGTTCATGAAATGAAATCCCGAATAGTGGGAAGTCTGTCCGAATTTGCCAAAGAGGAGCCCAGTCAGAAAGCACAGGATTTAATGCGGGATTTGGCTGTAGAAACCGAATTGTCTGTCATTCAAATCAAAACCAAATCACAGCAAATCATCAAGCATATTATTCATAATTATGCCGCTTTTGATATTTCGACCATTGATAAATTCACACATAAAGTCATTCGTGCTTTTGCTCATGATTTGAATTTGCCGATGACTTTTGAGGTGACTTTAGATACCGAAAATTTATTGATTGAAGCCGTTGATGCCATCATTGCACAAGCCGGAGAAGATGAAACCTTGACCAAATTACTCATCGATTTCACCATGGAAAAAACCGATGACGATAAGTCTTGGGATATTTCCCGTGAAATTCTCGAAACGGGTCGCTTGGTTTTGAATGAAAATAATCGAAACGAAATCACCCATTTTCAAGACAAATCCATCGCTGAGTTTGTCGAAATAAAAAAGAAATTAGACGAAGTCTGCAAGGTTCTGGAGAAAGAAACGGTTGGGTTGGCTGATGAAGCCTATGCTTTAATAGAAAAAAACGGAATTGATTTAAAGTCATTTTCCCGAGGGACTTTTCCCAATCATATAATCAGTATTCAGCAACAAAAATTCAATCCGAAAAACAAAACTTTTCACGAATTCGACGATATTGTCATCAATAAAACAGCTAAAGACCGCACGGTTATTGAAAGTATCATTCCTGATTTGTTGCAATTTTTAGATAAGGTTTATAAAACTTTCGAAAAGATTAATTTTTACAAAGCCTTTTTGAAAAACATAACGCCTTTATCGTTGTTGAATACGGTCAGTAATGAATTAGCTAGAATTCAGGAGGAGCAAAATGTGCTTTCTATTTCAGAGTTTAATGCAATTATTCACAGGGAAATCCAGAATCAACCGGCACCTTTTATTTACGAACGATTAGGGGAGCGCTATCGTCATTTCTTTATCGATGAATTTCAGGATACTTCCGAAATGCAATGGCAAAACCTGATTCCGTTGATTGATAATGCGCTTTCGGGTCAGGATGATTTTGGGGTGAAAGGAACTCTGATGATTGTGGGCGATCCCAAACAGTCTATCTATCGCTGGCGGGGCGGGAAAGCGGAGCAGTTTATCGAATTGAGCAAAGACCAGAATCCGTTCAATAATCCCGATAAAAAACTCAAACATCTGGATAAAAATTACCGTTCGTATTCGCAAATAATCGAATTCAATAATGATTTTTTCAAATTGATCTCGAATGAATTTACCCATCCGGATTATAAGGATTTGTATGAAAATCATAGCCATCAAAAAAACAATGATAAAACAGGTGGTTACGTGAATATTTCATTTATCCCAAAAGTGGAGACCTTTGACGATGATGAAGAAACTTTGGATAAAACCGATTTGTATTTATTGGCAACATTAAATACTATTCAAAAAGTACTGCAACAAGGTTTTCAATACAAAGATATTGTAATTCTGACCCGAAAACGAGATCAGGGAATTATGATTGCCAATTATTTGACTGAGCAGGGAATCCCCCTTTTGTCTTCGGAAACGCTCATGATTCAAAATGCGACCGAAGTCCGCTTGATTATTCATTTGTTAAAATACTTGAAAAACAATGCCGATTTAGAAGCAAAAGCGTATTTCTTGCATTATGTGGCCGAACATATTCAGGATAAATTACCCGTTCACGATTTCATCGCTGAAGGAATGGCGTTATTTCAGGAAACCGAATTTGAAAACTGGCTGATGGGTTTTGATATTTCACTTTCGTTTCAAAACATCCGAAAAAAATCATTGTACGAAGCGGTAGAGATTATTATTTCTAAATTCCTGTATTCAAAGGATGGGAATGCTTATGTCCAGTATTTCTTAGATATTGTCTTAGAGCGCGATGTGCGAAACCAAGCAGGGATTGCTGATTTTTTGATTTTTTGGGATAAAAATGCGGAGAAATTCAGTATTCCGTCTCCTGAAGGGAATGATGCGGTTCGGATTATGACGATTCATAAATCGAAGGGATTGGAATTTCCGGTGGTAATTTTTCCTTTTGCGGAAGAAGATTACAGCCGAAAACCTAAAGATAAATTATGGTTGAATGCCGAAGAACAGGATTTAGGATTGCCAAAAGTTTTAATTGACAACAGCAGTGCTGTAGAAGGGTTTGGTGCGGAAGCGGCTGAAGTTTATAATCAAAAAAAGCAAGAAGAATTGTTAGATAATGTCAATGTGTTGTATGTGGCTTTGACTCGTGCCGAAGAACAATTGTATGTGATTTCGAATATGAATTTGTCCGGTAAAGGCGAAATTCCAAAAAATAATATGTGTGCCTTTTTTATCAATTATCTGGAAGATAAAGGCTATTTCGATGAAAATAAACAGGAATACGAATTCGGGAGTCCGGTGAAATTGTCAAAAGAAAATAAACATGTGGATACTTCGAAGATAATTCCTTTAGTTTCGGAAATTTTGAATCCAAAGAATATCAAAATAGCACAGCGAGAGGCATTAATGTGGGGGACTTCTCAACAGGAGGCTATCGCATATGGTAATGTCGTTCATGAGATACTTTCTTTTGTGAAAACTAAGCGCGATATTGATTTGGCTATTACTAAAGCGGTTGAAGCAGGTTTAATAACGGTTAATCAAAAAGGAAAGGTTTGTGAAACGATAAAAGAGATTGTAAATCATGCAGAATTGGAGCGTTTTTTCGCAGAAGGGAATGTAGTTTTGAATGAACAAATGATTATTCAGGATGTTGGAGGATTAGTTAAACCGGACCGAATGGTTTTGACTCAAAATAAAGAAGTTTTATTGCTAGATTATAAAACAGGAATCCACAACGCAAAATACCAACAACAATTAGAAAATTATCAAAAAGCAATAGAAAAAATGGATTTAAATGTGGTTGAAAAAGTGCTAGTATATATAGGTAATGAAGTGATTGTGGTTAAAGCGTAGTAGTGTTGAAAAAAATAACAAGAATTTATTGCAAATTTAAAAATCTTTTAAATTTGAGAATGTGTTAAATTTTTAGTTTTTGGTCGGTTTTAAATAGATTTTTAAGTAAAAATGTAATATTAATTAAATATTCAAATGCATTGTAGTACAATGAGATAAGAGTTTTTTTTGAAGTGAAAATGGTTTGAAACGTAGTCAATTCGGTACATGAGTGATTCCGATTACTTTTTTTAACATTCGTTTTGTAGTTAAAAAATTACGCATTACATTTGTGAATAATTAACAAAAATTGTAATTAAAAAAATTAAGTATGAAACATCTTAACAAACTATTAGTTGCTGTAATGATGGTGATGGGTTTAAGTTCTCACGCACAAGACAGTAATAATCCGTGGGCTATCTCTTTTGGGGTAAATGCCGTTGACACTAAGACTAGCGCAGGTGGTGGTCATAATTGGTTAGACCGTCATTTTTCTCAGCCTTTCGCTACTAAAGACAATTGGAATATTCTTCCTTCTGTATCTTACTTAAAAGTATCTAGATTTATTGGAGATAATTTCTCTTTTGGTCTTACAGGTTCTGTAAACAAAATTACTAAAGCGGTTTATTTCAGACCAACTGCTGCAGGTCATGATTCTCGTGGATATATTGTAACTAATCCTGGTGATTTAATGTATTACGGTATCGATGGGGATGTTAGATACAGTTTCATGAGTTTAATCAAATCTAAGGTAATTGATCCAGCTTTAACAGTTGGTGGAGGTTATGTATTTCTTGGAAAAGACAGTTATGGAACTGTTAATCCAGGAGCAGGTTTGACTTTTTGGTTTTCAGAATTTGTTGGTTTAGAGCTTGCTACTAAATACAAAAAATCATTTGGCCCTAGAAATGATTATTTTGGAGTAATTGATTCTCCTTCTCACTTTCAACATAGTGTAGGTGTTATCTTCAAATTCGGAGGTAAAGACACTGATGGAGATGGTGTATATGACAAAGAAGATGCTTGTCCAGAAGTTGCTGGTTTAAAACAATTCAACGGTTGTCCTGATACTGATGGTGATGGAATTATCGATTCAGAAGATGCTTGTCCTGAAGTTGCTGGTTTAGCTGCTTTGAAAGGATGTCCAGATGCTGATGGTGACGGAATTACTGATGCAGAAGATGCTTGTCCAAATGTTGCTGGTTTAGCTGCTTTGAAAGGCTGTCCAGATGCAGATAAAGACGGTGTTGCTGATAAAGATGACAAATGTCCATCTGTAGCAGGTCCTAAAGAAAATGCAGGTTGTCCTTGGCCAGATACTGATAAAGACGGTGTTGCCGATAAAGATGATGCTTGTCCAGATGTTGCCGGTCCAGCTAGTAACAAAGGTTGTCCTGAAGTAACAGCTGAGGCTATATCTAGTATTAAAGTTGAAGCTAGATCAATCTACTTTAATTCAGGAAAAGCTACTTTCAAAACTGCGGATGTACCTGCAAGATTAGATGCTATTTCTGGTATTGTTAAAAACTATCCAACTGCAAGTTTTGTTATTGAAGGACATACAGACAGCGATGGTTCTGATGCTTTCAACCAAAAACTTTCTGAAGACAGAGCTAATGCTGTTAAAGATGCATTGATCGCTAGAGGTGTAAGTGCTTCTAAATTGACTGCTGTTGGTTATGGAGAGTCTAAACCTGTTGCCTCAAATAAAACGGCTGCTGGTAAAGCTAAAAACAGAAGAACAGAAGTTACATTGCAAAAATAATTTCTTCTAAATGTCTAGTCCTGAAAAAGTGATACAGGATTAATAAAAAATAAAAGTACAATTTTTAGACAGTAGTAGACCCAGGTTTACTACTGTTTTTTATTTTATAAGTTCTCATTTTAATTTTGTTTTGGTTA
>JACCDQ010275448.1_pt1 | contig 24420 bp, 24 predicted proteins | sample 7446031 | NCBI WGS metagenome assembly JACCDQ01 (sample SAMN15323442, study PRJNA562643) | freshwater metagenome | isolation source: river surface water | place: USA:Blue River Watershed | collected 2017-08-17 | reverse complement strand
TTTATTAATCCCAACTCATTACAAGTAGGAGATTCATTCAATGTACGACGTATTCACACGGGTTGTATCCCAAGCTGATGCTCGCGGCGAGTATCTTTCCAATAGCCAAATTGATGCTTTAAGTGCAACCGTTGCTGATGGCTTGAAACGGATTGACTGTGTTAACCGCATGACGGGCAGTGCTTCTTCCATCGTGAAAAGTGCCGCTAGTGCGTTGTTTGCTGAACAGCCCCAACTCATCCAACCCGGTGGAAACGCTTACACCAGCCGTCGTATGGCCGCTTGTTTACGTGACATGGAAATCATCCTCCGTTATGTCACCTATGCGACCTTCACTGGTGATGCTTCCGTTCTCGAAGATCGTTGCTTAAATGGTCTCCGCGAAACCTATGTTGCTCTGGGTGTTCCCGGTGCTTCTGTTGCTGCTGGCGTTCAAAAAATGAAAGAAGCCGCTTTAGCGATCGTTAACGATCCCAACGGAATTACTCGTGGTGATTGCAGTGCTTTAACCTCTGAAATCGCTGGTTACTTTGACCGCGCTGCGGCCGCTGTTGCTTAATGATTGCTGTTGTGTTTAGCAATTTTAAGTAATCGCTCAACCTATCTAGGAAACCTTTGCAAATTTTATCGGGAGATACCAGAAACAATGTCTAAAACCCCTTTGACCGAAGCTGTAGCTGCTGCTGATTCTCAAGGACGCTTCCTAAGCTCCACTGAACTCCAAATCGCTTTTGGTCGTCTGCGCCAAGCGAATTCTGGCTTACAAGCGGCTAAAGCGTTAACCGCTAATGCTCAAAGCTTAGTTAACGGTGCGGCTCAAGCTGTTTATAACAAATACCCCTACACCACCCAAACCCAAGGTGCCAACTTTGCGGCTGACCAACGCGGTAAAGACAAGTGTGCTCGTGACATCGGCTACTATCTCCGCATGGTGACCTACTGCTTAGTTGCGGGTGGAACTGGCCCCATGGATGAATACCTCCTCGCTGGTATTGATGAAATCAACCGTACCTTTGATTTATCTCCTAGCTGGTATGTTGAAGCTCTGAAATATATCAAAGCGAACCATGGTCTCTCTGGTGATGCCGCTTCTGAAGCGAATTCCTACATTGACTATGCGATCAATGCCCTGAGCTAGTCATCTCGATTGAAAACGACCTGGGAAGACAGGGGGCTGTTGACAATTTGTTAGCAATCTTCTGGGTTTCCAGGTCTTGCTGTATCTATACGATTGTTATGTCTAGGAGGACAGATGACGAGTTTAGCTTCAGCCCAACGGCTTGGCATTGCGGCCTTTGAAAGTTCTGCTCCCTTGGAATTACGTCCGACTTCAACCGACGGGGAAGTGATTGCGGTCATTCGCGCGGTTTATCGCCAGGTGCTGGGTAATGAGCATCTGATGAATCGGGAACGGTTGCTGAGTGCGGAGTCTTTGTTACAGGGACGAGAAATTTCAGTACGGGATTTTGTGCGAGCCGTGGCTTTGTCGGATGTGTATCGCCAGAAGTTCCTGGAGTCCAATCCTCAAAATCGTTTTATTGAATTGAACTATAAACATCTGCTTGGTCGTGCGCCTTACGATCAGGCAGAAATTGCTTTTCATACCGATCTTTATCATCAAGAGGGTTACGAAGCAGAGATCAATTCTTACTTGGATTCTGCTGAATACCAAGAGAGTTTTGGGGAATGGGTTGTTCCCTATTATCGCGGGTTTGCGACCCAACGCGGCCAGAAAACGGTCGGGTTTAGTCGGATGTTCCAGTTATATCGGGGCTATGCGAATAGCGATCGCGCCCAGGGTAGCAACAAGGCAAAATTAACCCGTGAGTTGGCTCTGAATATTGCGTCTCCTGTTTATATTGGTTCGACGGGGGATTGCTTACGGGGCACATCGGCGGGGAGTCGTGACCAGTTCTATCGCCTACGGGTGGTACAGGGTGCGGCACCTGGGCAACGGCCGCGTGTCCGCCGGAGTAGCACGGAATATATTGTCTCCTACGAGCAATTATCCAATCAGTTGCAACAAATCAACCGTCAGGGTGGCACTGTTACCAGTATTACGTTGGCGTAATCACCATTTAATCATAAGGAGAATTAATCAGTGGCAATTACAGTTGCGGCTTCTCGATTGGGGGTCGCCCCCTACAATGGGACAGATCCCGTTGAACTGCGACCTGATTTCACCCAAGCAGAGGCTCAAGCGGTGATTCGGGCGGCCTATCGTCAGGTATTGGGCAACGACTATGTGATGGAATCGGAGCGGCTCAAAGGTGCTGAATCTTTGCTCTGCAATGGTTCGATCAGTGTGCGAGAATTTGTCCGTACGTTGGCTAAATCAGAGCTTTATAAAAATAAGTTTCTTTATTCCAATTTCCAAACACGGGTAATTGAACTGAATTATAAACATCTGTTGGGCCGCGCCCCCTACGATGAGTCGGAAGTGGTCTTCCATTTAGATCTGTACGAAAACGAAGGGTATGATGCCGACGTGGATTCGTTCATTGATTCGGTGGAATATCAAGAAAATTTTGGGGAAAATATTGTTCCCTACTACCGTTTTAATAACCAAACTGGCGATCGCACGGTGGGCTTTACACGGTTATTCCGTTTATATCGCGGGTATGCCAATAGTGACCGGGCTCAATTAGAACGGAGTAATACTCGTTTAGCGACGGAATTGGCTCAAAATACGACTTCTGCGATCATTGGCCCTAGTGGTGCTAACGCGGGTTGGGCTTATCGTCCTTCCAAAGCGGGGGTTACACCGGCTAAAGCTCTGGGCGGTACGGTTCCCTTTGGTCAAGCTGGAAAATTGTTCCGTGTGGAAATTGCGGGCATGAAAGCGGCGGGTTATCCCAAAGTGCGTCGTAGCAACAAAGCCATTATTGTTCCTTATGAACAGTTAAACAATACCCTAGAGCAGGTTTATCGTTCTGGCGGGAAAGTGGCTAGTATTACCCCTGCTAGTTTAGGGTAAATCCTCAAGAACAACCTAGGAGAAAACAAAATTCTGTCTCTTTTGTTGGGTCATCTCACCAAGGCAACAGAATCGGCTTTTCTTCTGGGTTGATGGGTTTTAGCATCCCGATTAACATTGTCAGTTTTTGAAAAGTGAGTTCAAACCTATGTTAGGTCAATCTGCCCTGGTGGGTTCTAATAATGTCGCCGCTAATCGGGTCTTCGTTTATGAGGTCAGTGGTCTGCGTCAAACGGAAGAAAGTGACAACAATGCCTACGATTTCCGTCGGAGTGGCAGTGTCTTTCTGAAAGTTCCCTATGCGCGGATGAATGACGAAATGCGTCGTATCACTCGTTTAGGCGGCACGATTGTCAGCATCAAGCCCTATTCTGCGACGGAAGCGGGCTAAATTCCCTAGGGGATTTATTTTAAAAGTCAGGATTATAATGATAGGCATCGGTTTGGCTTAGTTCGACCGATGTTTTTTGTTATTTTTTGAGTGAAGAATTGCAGAGGAAATTGATGATTTCTCATCCTGATCGCCCCGGAGTAATAGTTAATTGTGCAGTATTAACGCTGAGTGATAGTCGCACGGTAGAAACTGACCAGAGTGGCCAACGGATTCAATCGTTATTGATGGCTAGAGGTCATCGGGTGGTGGACTATCAAATTTTGCCGGATGAGCCGAATTTAATCCGTTCTCAGTTAATGGCCTGGGGAAATTGTTCAGAATTAAGGGTGATTGTGTGTAATGGCGGAACGGGGATTGCGCCCCGCGATCAGACCTATGAAGTTCTCGCCGATTTGTTAGAGAAAACATTACCGGGTTTTGGGGAATTATTTCGCTTTTTGAGTTATCAGGAAATTGGGTCTAGGGCGATCGCCTCTCGTGCATTAGCGGGCGTTTATCAAAATAAATTAGTGTTTGCCCTACCGGGTTCGGTAAAGGCGGTACAGTTGGCTATGGAAAAATTAATCCTACCGGAAATCATTCATTTGACGACCCAGATTGATGGCAGTAACCGATGAAATTAACAGAGTTTTCTCAGTGATCTTAGTAGGATAGTTAACCCGACAAAAAGCAATCCCCCTCAATTCCATCTTCTTATAAAAGCTTTTTATCAAAGGGGGACTGACTTCAACAATAAAGCGTCAACCGTAAAGCAACTGGTTTTGACTATTTTTTAACGGTTATTCCTGGGGGAAATCTACGTTAGTAATGGCTCGATTACGGTCAAAGAAAATAAAAAATTCTTTAATTCCGCCTGTAAATTTCAGAGTGACGATCGCCACATCAGGAGCATCTAAAATATTGGCGGGTTTGACTTCCACATCTAATAATCTTCTTAATTGACCATTTTGCTTAATAATGCCTTCCCAGCGTTTTTGAATGCGCTCAGGAAAAATTTCCGCTTTTAATAGGGGGCTGAGATAGGTACGGGCATTGGCGTAATCCTGATTTTGTAAAGCCCAAATAAATTCCTCGACAATTTGATCAATACTTTTGCCCGAAGTCCAATTAGCGGCGATTAATTCCTGTTGTTTATTAAAGGTAAATAAAAGTTCTTGTTTTCCTTTCGCAAACTGCACATTTAATTTGACAATATCGCCATTAATAATATCAATGACATTCGTTGTTACAAATTTCTGCACTGGGCCAAAATTATCTACAAAGTCTTTTTTCCAAAGCTCTTGGAGTCTATCGGCTGACCAGGTTTTTTGGAGATTAGGAGCTAGGAGAGTACGGGCTTTCGCATAATTCCCTTGACTAATCAAGGTTAGATACTCTTCGGCTTTTTGGATAATCGCTTGGCGTTGAGCATCGGTTAAGGTTTGGGCGATCGCCGTTGAGGGGGTCAAGGATTGGGTCTGGCCCGGTGTCGCTAAGGCCAATGTTGTCCCAACGCTTAGGCCGGTGAATAGTAGAGAATGAATAGTGAATGGCAAGAATCGGGCTAAAATCATAAACTAAAGGGTGACTCCTCAACCGTCAACGAAACTTTTCTTAGTGTAGGCTAGTTTCGATCAATTTAGGCGATCGCTTTCCCTTTAAATCAGCAAAATTTCTTCATCTCGGAACCATGGCAAAACGGTCTTTTCGGGCTTCTCCCCAGGGTATCGCCAAGGCCAAACAAGCCTTTGAGCGTAAGGGCTGGACACAGGAATATCTGGCCAGTGAAGCAGGTCTTTCGAGTCGCCAATCCGTCTGGAAATTTTTTACGGGACGACCCATCGAACGTTATATTTTTCAGGAAATTTGCTTTCGTCTGGATTTGAATTGGGAAGAAATTGTTGAGTTTTCGTCAACAGTGGAAACGGATTTCGTCGAGGAAACTGGCCGGGAATTGCCGTTAACTTTAGCCCCGGTGTCCCCCCTAAATTTGTTAGAGAAGACCAATGCTTTAGAAGATTTAGATAGGTTGGTTCAATCTATTCGGCAGGAACTAAAGGACAGAGTCGAACGACAAGGTAATGCTTTAGTTAAGGCTTTTGATTTAACTCAAACTGATTTAAGTCGCTTTTATACACCGTTAAATTATCTGCATCACCCCCGTTATCAGCATTGGCTAGACCTGTCAGAACTGGCGGAAAGTTTGCCGAGAAATCCACTATCTTCACTGAAGGAATCGCTAGGACTGCCCTGGGATTTAGCACAATTAGCCAAGCAAGGGGCTTGGGTTATTTTAGGCAAACCCGGTTCGGGGAAAAGTGTTTTCCTTCAGTATCTTGCTCTGCAATGTAATCAGGGGGATTATCAAGGAGAGAGGATTCCTGTTTTGTTGGCATTACGGCAACTTTCAACTTCGCAGTTAACGGAATCGGAGGGATTTATTCATTGCCTTGAACAATATTTTCAGGGTTATTCTATTTCCGTTGAACAAATTCAAGCCTTATTAACGGGCGGTCGTTTTCTCCTGTTGTTAGATGGTTTAGATGAAGTGCCATCGGCCCAACGGGAATGGTTAATCACTCAGCTTGAGGATTTGGTTCAACGCTTTCCCCCAAATATGGTGTTGGTCAGTTGTCGGAGTGCTTTTGGGCGGACTCCCCTTCAGGGTTTTCAAGTCGCAGAAATTGCTGATTTTAATCGTGGCCAGGTGGAGCAGTTTGTTCAACAATGGTTTACGGCGATCGCCGGTGATCCCCAGAGTGGTTGCCATCAAGCCCAACACTTTTTAGAACAATTACAACATCCGGACAATATCGCTCTGCAAGAATGGAGTCGCAGTCCTTTGTTACTCAATTTGCTGTGTTCTATTTTTCGAGAACGCGACAGTTTTCCTAAAAAACGCACCAAATTATATCAAGTCGGTTTAGAATTATTGCTCAAAAATTGGGATCAAGCTAAGGGGGTTAAACGCTCGGAATCATCCGTCCCGATGACGTTTGCCCAACAGTTAGCTCTTTTGGGAAAGATAGCGGCGGCCATCTGGGAACACGGCCATGTTTTTTTTGAGAAGGCTACGATTTTACCTCTGATTGAAAACCAGTTACTTGCTCTATTTGGAACTCGTGTGGAAGAGAATTTATCCTTAAAAAGTGAGGAGGTTTTCCAGGCGATCGCCCTAGAAAAGGGGATTATTGTCGAATGGGCGCGGGATATTTATGGTTTTGCTTCGGTCACATTACAGGAATATTTAACGGCTTATCATATTGCCCACACTTCCCCAACAGCGTTAGAACTGGTCCTAGATCAATTAGCGGCCCATTTGGGCGATCCGGCTTGGCAATCGGTGATTCTTTTAACCGTTAATCTGTTGAGAGATGCCAGCTATTTCCTAGAGCGTTTAAAATATCAATTAGATCAACAATGTCAACAAAGTGCTGTCCTAACCGATAGTTTAGAACACATTGCCAACAAAACCACTGGTCTCGGTTTAGCTTATCAGCCTGCCGCTTTACGAGCCTATTATTTTAATTTATTTCATCATCGGGATTTGAATTTGGCGATCGCCCTTGACCCCCAATTCAGCAATCAACAAACCCTAGCGAAAGACCTCCGATTAGATGCGGCCCTAGCAAGGGTTTATACCGATGGGTTAACCCTGCAAAAAAAAGCTGATTTACGCAAGTATTTTAACTTTTGCTTTTCTTTAAATTTAGATCCGAAGTTTACCCTAGAACCAGATTTTTCTTCTGCCTGGCAAGCCCTAATTGCTCAATTACCCGCCGTTGAACTTCCCGCCCAGGAGATTATTCAATGGTGGCAACATCAGGGAAACCGTTGGTTAGAGCAGTTGCGTCAAATTTTAAGACAATATCGTCATCTGGGTCAGGATTGGCTCCTAAATAATGAGCAACTTCAAGCCCGGTATGCCTATTATCAAAACACTTATTTTTTGGTGAAATGCCTACAGAGTGACGGGGTTATAGCGACGGAGTTTCGTCAACAGCTTGCCTCCCAATTATTGCTCCCTCCTGATTCTTAAGGTTTTCCTATGAGTGCTGTTTTGTTGGATGATCCCTTACCTTCAGATTATCAACTAATTAAAGGCAATAGCCGTGATCGCCGTTTTTTATTGCAATTTTTACAGGCAACCTATCAAGAACTCTTCCCTCAACAAGAGCATTTTTCTCATCTAAGCACAACGTTGGATAATTATTTTTCCTGGCGATCGCCCCTGTGGTGGATTCAGTCCTTACCATCCCATCCAGAACCTTGTACCTCGATCAATCCGGTGGCGGGACTTTGGCTAGGGAATGCGGTGGATCAGGTCACAGGGGAACGTTATGCCCATATTTTTATGTTGTATGTCCAGCCGGCCCATCGTCGTCGGGGGTTAGCCTCGGCTCTATTACAAACGGCTCAACAGTGGGCCAGGGAACGGGGCGATCAACAAATCGGATTACAGGTTTTTCCCCATAACCAGGCGGCTTTAAATTTATATCAAAAAAATGGGTTTCAAGTTCATGCGCTGATGATGCTGAAAACAAATTTAAACCCGGTTCATTGACCAGGAACGCATTTTACCGGGATTTAATAAACCGTAGGGATCAACCGCTTGTTTGAGGGCTAATTGGGCCGGATTAATGACACCGGAACCGCCTTCTTCAATGGTATAGGCGTGGGGATTGGCCACCGTTGCCCCCAGTTGATTGTGATAATTGATAATTTCCTGTAATCGTTCTGCTGTGGTAAATTTCACCAGGGGTAAACCGGCGGGCATGACTCGACCTTGGAAGCGTAAAAATTCTAAATGAATCATCACTTCATCGCCAAAATAATCCTGGCAATGTTGAACCTTTTCTAAGTCACCATAGAAGACCTGAAGATAGGTTAAATTTGGGTCATTACTTCGGGCTAATAACGTTGTGTGATTCCAGTTAAATTCTAAGAGGCTTAAACCCCGATAACTCACCGGTTTTTGTAAGGTGATTTGACCCGCGTATTCTTTCACTAATTCTTGAAAAGCTAATAAATCGTATTCAGAAATAATCACCATCACGCAATGGCTTTGGGGCAGAAGATAATCTTGAAGGGCGGTAAAATAGGTGGGAATGGGGTCAGCATGAACGGCAATTTGTTTTTTGACAATACCGCTACTATTCGCTAAAGCCTGGGCAAAGGCGATCGCCTCAGCAAAATAGGGAAAACAAACGATTAATTCCTGCCAGGGATAACGGGGAGCTAAGGCCACTTCCAGGGCCGTAATCAGACCATTTGTGCCATAGGCATGGAGAACCGCCTGGGTTTCATCCCCGATTAAGTCTAAAATGCGAGGTTCTTCCTCCACCGTCACAATGCGGAGAGCCGGAACATTGCCGCGATCGCTGATCATGCCGTAGTTAATGGAACCCATGCCCACACTGCCGCCGCCCAGGAAACCTCCCAGGGTTGCGGTTTGGTAAGTGGAAGGAGCCATGCGGAGTTCCCAACCTAGGGTATGGGCCTGTTGGTCTAAGACCATCATTTTGATACCGGGTTCGACCTGGGCCTTCCCTGGACTTAACGCCAAGATCTGATTCATTTGGGTAAAATCCACAATGATCCCGCCCACTAACGGAATACATTGGCCATAGTTGCCTGTACCGGCTCCCCGTAGAGTCAACGGAATGCGATTTTTCGCACAATATTGGGCAATAAAGACCACATCACTTTCTGATGTTGGACAAACAACTAAATCACCGCATTTATCGGCTAATTGATGACTTAAAATCGGACTAAAGTGATAGTAATCTAGGGATAATTTTTGGATTTGTCGAGGATCTTGGATGACCGCAATCTGAGCGGATAGAAAATCCTTGGCAATGGTTTCCCAGGAAAATGATGGCATTTGAAAAAGTGATAGTGATTTTTAAAGTTTCTCGTGGTGATCCCCCTAAATCCCCCTAAAAAAGCTACTGTGTACACCCCTAAATCCCCCTTAAAAAGGGGGACTTGTTCATGGAATGTATCTAAAAAAGCGTTTGAAAAAAGACAGACTTTTAGATTTGATCCCCCTAAATCCCCCTTAAAAAGGGGGACTTGTTCTTGGTATCTAAAAAAATGACAGTTCCCAAAATAGACAAAGTTTAGGTGGAAATTTAGGTGGAAAGCTGGTCAAGGATGGCTTGGGCGATCGCCTCGGCTCCGTCCTTTGGCAGGATTGGGGATTGGCGGGGGGGTAAAGGAGACTCTCGTAAAAATTCCCAGGAACCGTTAAAGAAATCCGCTTCGGGGACAATTTGATGGTAGCCGTAATCCTGAAGACCGTCGAGTAAAATAGAGGCTTCAGCAAAACCGTCCCGTGTGAGGGAAACCAGGGGAATTTCCAACCGCAGAGCTTCGGCAAAGGTGCTATAACCCGGCTTAGAAAAAACGCGATCGCAGAGGGGCATGAAATCCACCGGGCGATAATGACTGTCCTGGATTTTCACTAAATTCGGTAAGTCAGGAGCTTGGCGATCAAAAGTAATAAATTGGTAATCCGGAAAACGGGTTAAATTGTGGTAAGGAATGGCTTGTAATCCTAAACCCCCAAAGGTTAATAAAATCGTTTTTTCTTTAGGTTGGGTTAAATGAAATTGTTCGCGTAAAATGTTTTGGGCATAGCGGGGGTCTCCGCCGGTTAATCCCACCTCGGTTTTCACCGGAAAAATTTCCATCGGTTCCGCTAAGGGCAAACGAAAAAGGCGATCGCACTGTTGATAATCCCGTTCAATCTGATTAACAATTTCCTCAAACGATTCTCCCCATTCCCGATAGATAAAATTCCAACCAAAATTACTCATCATCCAACCGGGAACCCCCGCTTGATGGGCGATCGGGACAGCTAAGGCGGGAATATCGGCTAAGACCAAATTCACCCGATTATTGCGTAAATAATTCACTTCATTGGCAACTAAACGGGATTGATGGGCATAAATTTCGGTCATTTTGGCCTGCGTCGCCTCTCGATCCATCCGCAAACTATCGGCTTGAATGACCCCCACATCTAAGACACAGGAACGGTGAATAAAATCCCCTTCAATATATCCCTCCAATAACCACCGGGGGCTACGAGTTGCTAGGATCAGCAGGGCTTCCGGGCATAATTTTTGGACTTGATTGGCCACACAGGCCACCCGTACCGCATGGCCAAAACCATGACCGGTAACTGCAAAATAAATAATGGGTTGTGCCATGGGTTTACTTCATACGAATATCAATAACACTGGCATTAAAGTCATAGCTTTTGCCTTCCAATTCCAACACTGTCCCGATTTTTAATTTTTGATTACCTAGGACAACACCCGTTGGGGTCATTTCGGCATTACCGCCTAGGGTGAGAATCATATCCTGACTAAAGCGACCTTCCGGACGGGGATCGGGTAAGGCTTTCACTCCGCCATCGGGTTGGGGAACGGCTAAATTGCGGGGTAATTCTTCTACTTTCAGAATATCTGCTTGCCCAGCCGGCTGATTCCGAATAATAATATTGGTCTTTTTCTCGGATTTAAACTCTTGCACCAGGCTTTCCGGGTTCATCACATTTAATCCCCGCACGATGACATCTACCTCGATGGGTCGGGTCTGGACTTGGGCCACAAGACTTTTGCCCGAACTCCCCGGTAACACGAAGATACCGACAACAACCATAAACAGAATCAGGGCGGCCCCTAAATCCAAAACGCTGATTTTACCGAAAAGGCGACCTTTGGCATCTAAAAGTTTCATAGTACGAGTAGGGAATAGCAACGAGGGAAAGGGATGTTTCGCGGTAATATCACTGGGCAATTTTGCCGAAGATAATCCCTGGGAATATTAACATAGGGAGAACCTGTCCCTGGGATTGATGACATCCCCCCGGTAATCTTTAGCGGTTATTGGCTGGTGATTCCCGGCCTGATTCTGGATAAACCCCTATGACGATCGCCCCTTTATCTCTCCCGCCCCTAGAATGGGAACGACTCCCCGATGATTATCCCCTCCCCGATGATCCTGTGGATAATACCTGATTCCGAATTAGTTTGTGTCTTACCTGCGTTGCCACAGACTTGTCACGTAAGGGTTTCACCCAAAGAAGAGCTTATGAACTGTCTTTTGTCTCTTCCCATAAGCGTTTTTCAGTGAAATAAACACTGATTACAGGGATCTCGATAAAATCAAGAGTCTCAAAGTCTTATTCTCTCGTAGCCACAAACTCATGCGGAACTGGGGGTGCAAGCGGTTAAACAACGGGGCGATCGGGTCATTGCCCAGGATCAAAGTACGGCGGAATGTTTTGGGATGCCCCAGAGTGCCATACAAACGGGCGTTGTGCATTGGATTTTGCCCCTCGAAAAAATGGCGATCGCCCTGACGGACTGGGTACAAGGAACCTATCTCCTCAAATCAGGTTGGTAATGTCTGGCTGTGTATTGAATATCAAGAAAAACACACCCTCTATGCCCTCCCTTTTTCAAGAAAACGCTCTCTATGCCCCCTTTTTTAAGAAATCTCTCTCTATGCCTTTCCTTTTTACAGGACATCTCTCTCTATGCCCCCCTTTTTAAGGGGGGTTGGGGGGATCAACCCTTCAATCTTTTAGGGATGGCTCTGGTCGCTCGGTCAATTTTGCTTTTTAAGAGGGGTTGGGGGGATCAAACCTTCAATCCTCTCACAAACTCCCTCAAAATTATGTAATACTTCCTGATTGGTGAATCTAATAATTTGCAAACCATAACCTTCTAATTTTTGGGTTCTTTCTTGATCATAAATAATAGCATCATCCGTGAAATGACTATCTCCATCAATTTCAATGACTAATTTTAAGCTAGGACAATAAAAGTCAACGATAAAGTGATCTATGGGTCTTTGTCTGAGGATTCTATAGTTGAAGTTTTTGAAGTAATTTTTCCATAGTTTTTGTTCGGCAATGGTCATGTTTTTACGGAGATATTTGGCTCTTTCTACTAATTGAGGATTGTAGGGAAGATGAAAGTCTGTGTTGTTTAAGTTGTTCATTGTTGATTCCTCCTAGCTACTCTTAAAAAAGGTTTGATCCCCCCTAACCCCCCTTAAAAAGGGGGGAACCCTAGCAAAGGGCAGAAGCCTAGAAAGCAGAAAGAGCTAAACGAAAACCGTAGCTTAAGTTGGATTCATCATGGGAGCTAAAGTTATTGCCAAAAAGTTGAATATTTGGGAAAGAATTAAGATTAAGACTATCAGGGTAACTAAATTTGCTACGAAAGGCAGAACGACAAGCTCCTGGGAGGCTGAACCAAGAGCCGCCGCGTATAACATGATAGGAAGAATTACTAGATGATAGCCATGCCATATTACCATTCGCCTTGAGACTATCTGGTTTTCCCTGATAATTTTCGTGCCAAGTGTCTTCACACCACTCCCAAACATTACCAATCATGTCATAAAAACCCCAAACATTAGGCTTCTTCTGTCCGACAGGGTGAGTTGCATTACTGGAGTTGTCACTATACCAAGCATAATCTCTTAATTGGTTTTCATTGTCACCAAAATAGTAAAGGCTTTGGGTTCCCGCACGACAAGCATATTCCCATTCTGCTTCAGTGGGTAAGCGAAAGGCCTTGCCAGTGAGTTCTTGTAGTTTTTGACAAAAGATTTTAGCTTTATCCCAACTTACAGATTCAGCAGGACTTGTAGGATTACTTTTAAATTTTAAAGAATTATTACCTAGAATAGCCTGATTTAAGTCATCACTAAAGATTGCTTGATATTGCTCTTGAGTAATTGGGTATCTGCTTAAATAAAAATCATTTAATGTGACTTGATGAATTGGTTTTTCATTATCATATTCATTGGAGCCCATCGTTAAAATACCCGCAGGAACTTTGATCATTTCAATTTTAATTTCAGTTTTTTCAAGGCTTAAAAATGATTTTTTTACAATAACTTTTTCTGTGTATGTTTCAAGGGCTTTTGGAATTACAGAGGGCTGATAATTGGAATTGGAAGGATTTTGAGATATTATTGTTTGATTCAGACGATTAGCTTTTTGAGAAACTTGGGAGACTGACTTAGAGTTGGGTGCTGATACTTTTGGATTGGATGAAACCCCTAAATCGTTCAACACTTCCGACACTTCCTGATAGCGTTTTTTCGTCCCAAATTTTACCAACTTATCTAAAACTTGAGCTAAAGAAGAATCTACAGGATTACTCACTAAATAGTCACGCCAGCACCATTCATGCTCCCCCACATCAAACAAATCAAAAGGCGAAATACCTGTCAATAAATACAAACAAGTCACCCCTAAACTATACAAATCGCTGGCATTAACCGCCTTACCATTTAACTGCTCTGGGGCCACATACTCCGCCGAGCCAATCACTGTTCCCGTTACTGACCGATTCGATGGTATTACTGTCTTTGCCGCTCCAAAATCCACTAAAACTAATTGATTATCCCGTTTTCTGCGAATAATATTTTCCGGCTTAATATCCCGATGAATCACATTTTGCTGATGTACAAATCCCAAAACTGGCAATAAATCTAACAAAACCTGACGAACCTTTTCCTGGGAGAAAACCCCCTGACTTTTTAACTCCTTCTCTAAATTTTCCCCTTCAATATACTCCTGTACCAAATATTGACGCTGATCCTCCGGGATAAAATAGGCTAACAATTCGGGAATCTGGGGATGTTTGCCCAACTCATCCAATCGCTTGGCCTCCTCCGCAAATAACTCCGCCGCCTTCTGTAATCCTTCTGTTCCCTGACCCTGGGGAAAAAACTGCTTAATCACACACCGGGGTTTAGACGGCTTATCGTGGTCAACAGCTAAAAACGTTTTACCAAAGCCCCCTTGGCCAATCATTTTCAGTGCTTGATAACGATCTTTGAGCCAGAGCTTTTGCCCACACTTTTGACAAAAACGGTGGGTTTCAGCATTAACCGCCAAACAATCAGGATTAAGACAGTAACTCATACCAGTATGACAAGAGACTAAGTACTCTCATTGTAACCAGATTTATCGCCTAAATCTCCCCATTTTGGATAATAAACTCCATCCATTTTGGGAACTGTAGTTTTTTTAGAGACATTCTAGGGACAAGTCCCCCTTTTTAAGGGGGATTTAGGGGGATCGCCTTGGATAATCAAAAAACTATGGGTTTCGAGTTAGAAGGGGTTTAGATGAAAGTTGGCTAGATCAACCCTTTAAACGCATTACAACGTCCTGGATAACAGGGGGCAATTGACGGAGAATTTTACCCTTTTGAATATCTACAGTCACTAACGTAACTTTGGCCGTTAAACAGAGTTCCTGAGTTTCTAAACACTCAATGCGATAATCCCAATCTAACCGTACCCCTTGCACTTCCTTCATCTGGGTTTTGACGATCGCCGTTTGTCCTAACCGTATAGAACGATGATAACGTAGAGACATTTCCACAACGGGTAAATCACAACCCATCTTTACCAAATCAGCAAAATCTATGCCGACCGATCGCAAACATTCCACCCGTGCGGTTTCCATCCAGGTAAGATAAGTTCCATGCCAGACTACGCCGCCGTAATCCGTGTGATGGGGTTGTACCCGTACTAGATATTCAAACCATTCTTCGGTGGTGGTGTGGAGTTCTTTGGTCAGGGCCAAACCGGGATTGGGAGGAATTTGATGAGACAAGGCAGTATCGTAACCATTAATAACGTGACGAGTAACTTTTATTGTAAAGCGATTCAAGGCTTCCTGTTAAGACAACTGGGCGATCCGCGTCGCTGGGCTGGTGAGTTCCCCGGTCAAATTTTGGCAACGGAAAGGAAGGCCAATGATACAATGCGGCTAATGGATTCAATTATTGGGTTAAAGCAACGTGGTTTTATTATCTTCTCCACCGGTCACCGTAACACCGCCCCAGGAACTCAAGGAACTGCAAACCTGGCTCGGTCAACTCGCTGAACGCATCATTGCGGGAGAACGATTAACCAAAGACCAGGCCCTAGGGTTAACCCAAATTGAAGGCCAAGAGGCGATCCTGTTACTCTGTGAAGCGGCCGATCGCATTCGCCAAGCCTGTTGTGGGAACGTCGTAGATCTGTGTAGCATCATTAACGTGAAATCGGGGAACTGTTCAGAAAATTGCAGTTTTTGTTCCCAATCCGCTCACCATCCTGGCCCCGATACCCCGGTCTATGGACTGAAAACCCAGGAGGAAATTCTGGCCCAGGCCAAAGCCGCCTCAGCCGCAGGAGCCAAACGTTTTTGTTTAGTCAGTCAGGGTCGTGGCCCTTTGTACCATAGCCCGAAGTCCCAGGAATTTGAGCAGATTTTAGACACCGTGCGCCGCATTGCCGCCGAAACCAATATCAAACCCTGTTGCGCGTTGGGGGAAGTGAGTGTGGAACAGGCCCAAGCGTTACGGGAAGCCGGGGTCACTCGCTATAACCATAATTTGGAAGCCTCCGAGAACTTTTATCCCGAAATTGTGACCACCCATAGCTGGCAAGACCGCGTACAAACGGTGAAAAATCTGAAAGCCGCCGGTATTCAAGCCTGTACGGGGGGCATTATCGGCCTAGGAGAAACCTGGGAAGACCGCATTGATTTGGCCCTTTCCCTCCGTGAGTTGGAAGTGGAGTCGGTGCCGCTCAATTTGCTCAATGCTCGGCCAGGTACTCCCCTGGAAGAACAATCTCAGTTAGACCCCTACGAAGCTCTCAAGGCGATCGCCATTTTCCGTTGTCTTCTGCCCCAACAAATTATTCGTTATGCCGGGGGACGAGAAGCGGTGATGGGGAGCCTACAAAGTCTCGGCTTAAAAGCAGGGATTAATGCTATGCTGATTGGGCATTATTTGACCACCCTGGGACAACCGCCCGAAGCCGATCACGCCATGTTAACTGACCTTGGTTTAAGTGGGGGTGAAGCTCCGATTCCCGGCGAATACTCATTTTAAATCCGAAGGCTATGAGTCCTGAGTTTGAAGCGGAAGATTTTCCCCCCTCGGAAGGAGTTAAAGACGAACCCGTTAAGCTTTCCTTTATGGTGGAACTCCTCTGGGCGGCGATCGGGCTTTTGTTAACGATTTTTAGTACTTTCGCTGAGGCTTTCATCACAAATCCTCCCTGGGAATGGCTGAATAAGGGAATTTCGACCTATTCTTTGGGCATTACCTATCAAATCGGGGCTGTTTTATTGACGGGTTGCCTAGGGGGAAAAAATGCTGGAATCATTTCCCAGGTGGCGTATTTAATCTTGGGATTAACCTGGTTTCCCATTTTTGCCCAGGGGGGGGGCTGGAACTATTGGCAAAAACCCAGTTTTGGTTATTTAGTGGGTTTTATCCCTGGGGTTTGGTTGTGTGGTTGGTTAGCTTTTCGCCGCCCCAATAAAATCGAAAATTTAGCATTAAGTAGTTTAGCGGGCTTAGGGGTGATCCATGGTTTCGGGATGCTTTATGGGTTCCTATTAACCCTTTTGCAGGTGGGCAATCCTCCTATTTTAAGTTGGCAAACTTTACCCTCTGCGTTACTGCATTATTCGATTTTTGCTTTACCCGGACAAATTATTTTAGTGTGTTTAACATCAGTGTTAGCTTTTTTTATTCGTAAGTTATTATTTTATTGATATTTCTCAGAATTTAATGTTTTGAGTGACGAAAAATGGTTTGGTAAAATGGCTAGGGATCGGTCTTCTTTGTTGGATGTCTTGGTTAAATTCTTTCTGAAACAGTCTCTCTTTTGGAGTGTGGCGATCGCCGGATTAATTTTCGACCAGGGGAGCAAACAAATCATTGTCCAAACCTTTCAACAACCGGGTCAGAGTTGGCAAGTTTTGCCTGGCGTGTTTCACTTGACCTATGTGTTAAATACTGGCGCGGCCTTTAGTAGTTTTCGAGGGGGAGCCGGTTGGTTAAAATGGTTATCCTTGGGAGTCAGTGTGATGATTATATTTTTTGTCAGTAAAAGTCCCAAATTATCGCGTTTAGAACAGTTTGCCTATGGTTGCATTCTCGCTGGTGCTTTGGGAAACGGCATAGACCGCTTTTATCTGGGCCATGTCATTGATTTTTTAGATTTTTATTTAATTAAATTTCCGGTGTTTAATGTCGCCGATACCTTAATTAACGTGGGTATTATTGGCTTATTAATCAGTAATTTTCCCCGTCATCGTCAGGTATAACTCCCACGTTTATGACCCATCCTTTTTCCTGGTTAGATCATTCCCTGGACACCCTCCATCGTGCTAACTGGTATCGTTCGGTAAAAACGGTGGAAAGTGCGCCCGGCCCCGAAATTATTTTGCAGGGTCAAACGCTGATTAATTTTGCCAGTAACGATTATTTAGGATTAGCGAATCATCCCCGTCTCAAACAAGCCGCGATCCAAGCCATTGAAGCCTGGGGAACCGGTAGTACCGGCTCTCGTTTATTGAGTGGTCATCGCGCCCTACACGCCCAATTAGAAACGGCGATCGCCGATTGGAAACAAACCGAAGCGGCCTTAGTTTTTAGTTCGGGTTATTTAGCAAATTTAGGAACCATTACTGCCTTAGTCGGGCCAAAAGATGGCATTTTTAGTGATGAATATAATCACTCTAGTTTAAAAAATGGAGCCAAATTAAGTGGAGCTAGGATCTTTACCTATCGCCATGGGGATGATGAACACCTCGAACAACTGTTAAAAGAATATCGTTCCGAGGTTCGGCGTTGTTTAATTTTGACCGATAGTGTGTTTAGTATGGACGGAGATTTGTGTCCGTTACCGCAGTTAATTACCCTGGCAGAAACCTGGAATGGAATGTTATTAATAGATGAAGCCCACGCCACAGGAGTATTAGGGGAAACTGGGGCCGGTTGTCGAGAGCATTTTAAGATTCACTCTGACCATTTAATTCAGATGGGAACCCTTAGTAAGGCCCTGGGGAGTTTAGGGGGTTATGTGGCAGGTTCGCAGACATTAATTCAGTATTTAATCAATCGGTCTGCTACCTGGGTTTATACCACGGCCCTTTCTCCGGCTGATACTGCCGCCGCTCTGGAGGCGATCGCTGTAATTCAATCAGAACCCCAACATTTATACAATTTGTGGGCTAATATTGCCGATTTACGAGAGCAATTAGCTCCCTTACATTTACCGTTATTACCGAGTGAATCACCGATTATTTGTCTAGGAATGAAAACCCCTGAGCAGGTTTTAAGTTTTTCCCAAAAATTACAAGAGCAAGGCATTTTTGCTCCCGCCATTCGACCCCCAACGGTTCCCACCAGCCGCCTACGGTTTTCGGTCATGGCCAATCATACCCAGACCCAATTAGCTAAAGTCGGTCAGGTTTTATCCCAACTCACCTTAGAAGCGTTGTAAATTAGTCTTATACCGTTTGCTTGAGAAAGTCGCCATGGCTGTTGCAAAAAATAATGAGCCTTACTTTACGCCAGCCGATTATTTTGTCTGGGAAGCCAAGCAATTAGAAAGACATGAATTGATTAATGGTCAAGTTTATGCCATGAGTGGCGGCACCAAAAATCACAGTACCATTAAGTTGAATATTGCGAGTTTGTTGAAGACTCATTTGCGGGGTAGTTCGTGTCGTGTTTTTAATTCAGATTTAAAAGTGAATATTCTCCATACCCAAAACTATACCTATCCCGATGTGAGTGTAACCTGTGATGAACGGGATCGAGAGCATCCTCTTTATATTGCTTATCCCTGTTTAATTGTGGAGGTTTTATCAGAGAGTACGGAAGCCTACGATCGCGGCAAAAAGTTTGAAAAGTATCGTCGCAATCCCCAGTTACAAGATTATGTGTTAGTCAGTTCGGAGGAAATATCCGTTGATATTTATCACAAAAATACGGTAGGGGAATGGGTCATTCTCAGTTACCGAGAAGGCGATCGAGTGGAGTTTAAAAGTCTGAATTTCAGGGTGGCGATCGAAGCCTTTTATGAAGAAGTCATTTTTGAGCAATCGCCAGGGGAGATTATCAATGAATAATAATCCAAATTCTGTACTCATCAGGAGGGAAGTTAAAAGGTTAGGGTGCAATTACTTGATTATTTATGCCTTAATTAATATGGGTTTCAGAGGAATCGTTTCCCCATGTTTATGATAACTCTCCTTAACCCCTTGCCAAGCTAATTCCAATTCATCAATAGCCCCTTGGGGAGTGTCCGCAAAAGCAGAAACCGTTGGCATTTCTACCAAATGAGCTAACCAATTCCCATCTTCATCTTGAAAAAGATTGACCGTAAAACCATCAAAAATATTTGCTTGAGTCATAGGATTAGTCCTGTAAAGATAAAAATTGTTTAACTTGATGGGATTTAACTGCTTCGTGTTAAACATAATTATCTAAATGAGCAGGTTATTTTAGAGGGGGAATCCCAGCCAAGTCTAAAATTTGCGGAATTAAGTCCTCGCGTTTAATGGCCATTAAATGCACCCCTTGACATAAACTCTGGGCGGCTTTGACCTGTTCGGCGGCAATTTTAACCCCTTCCTGAAGCGGATCGGCGGCTTGATCTAATCGTTGGATTAGTTCATCAGGAATATGAACCCCTGGCACATTTTTGTTAATAAATTGGGCATTTTTAGCGGATTTTAACAAGAAAATACCAGCAAGGATGGGCCTTCCACAACCGGCGGCGATTTGGGTCATAAATTTATCGAATTTGTCAAAGTCGGTAATTAATTGACTCTGGAAAAATTGCGCCCCGGCTTCGAGTTTACGCGCAAAACGAGATTGTAAGCCTGACCAACTGGCTAATTGGGGATCAACGGCGGCTCCGGCAACTAAATCTAAGGCTCCATCGGGAAGGGGTTTTTCATTGCCATCTAGCCCGCGATTTAATTTTTGAATCAGTTGTAATAATCTGACGGATTCTAACTCATAGACGGCTTTGGCCTGGGGATAGTCTCCCGCTTTTAAGGGATCACCGGTTAAGGCCAGAATATTGTTTAAGCCCAGGGCGGCGGCTCCCATGAGGTCGGCTTGGAGGGCGATGGTGTTGCGATCGCGGCAGGTAAATTGACAAATACTTTCGAGACCCGCTTTTTGCAGAAGAACACAGGCGGCCAGGGATGACATTCTGAGCACCGCCCGACTACCATCGGTGACATTAATGGCATGAACCCGACCCTTTAGCTGCTGGGCAACGGCTAACATTCGTTCTGGATTGCCTCCTTTAGGGGGCGTAACTTCCGCCGTAATTAAAAAGTCCTGGGCTTGAAGGGCTTGACGAAAAAGGGTCGGCATGATGACGATCAAGATGACAAAAGATTATTCGCCATAGTATAGCGGTGATGGGGAATTTCGTTGAGAGGTTTGCCCGGCGATCGCCCAAGAGGGAACCAAGATTTCACGAGTAACGCCCAGCCTTAATCTGTTAATAACCTAACTTCTGCGCCAAATCTCTTAGCATGGAAAGCGTTTCTTCCGGCGGGTAACGCGATGGCAAACAACCCTCAAACCTTTGGCGATTGGGCTGTAGTGGCGATTCATCGTCATTATCGGAAAATGCTCAAACATGAACCGGCGGTTCTTAAAGATACCGATCCGGAAGAACTTCATCAAATGCGGGTCGGAATGCGGCGGTTACGGTCGGCGATCGCCGGTTTTGACCAGGCGTTGAAATTACCCAAGGCCGCTTCTGCTAAAAAGGTCGGGGCTTTTTCCCAACAACTCGGAGAATTACGGGATATTGACGTACAACAGGAAACCTTAATACAGTGTTATTACCCTCACCGGCCACCAACGGAACAAGCAGTTTTACAAGACGTGTTAAAAATATTAGCCAAAAAGCGTGAAAAAAGTTTTAAAAATGTCCATCGTGCCTTAACCAGTCCCCAGTATTTTGCACTGAAAGAAGCCTTAGCAGATTGGTTAAACAATCCTCAATTTCAGGCGATCGCCGTTTATCCCTTAGAAGCCGTATTACCCGATATTTTATTGCCCCAACTCAGCCTTTTTTTCCTCCATCCTGGCTGGTTAGTGGCGGCAGAAATCACCGAATCTGGTTGCTATCAACCCCAAAATTTAGACCCTGAACAAATTGAAAGCCTATTACAGCAAGAGAATCATCCCCTCCATGAACTGCGAAAAATGGCGAAACGCACGCGCTATCAAATGGATCTCTTTACAGATTTTTATGGAGAAGATTACCAGAACCTCCTAAGCCAGGTTAAAAAAGTCCAAGAAATTTTAGGAGACATTCAAGATAGTGTTGTTCTGCGGGAATTTTTAGACCAGGGTTTAAAAAATCAGGTAAACTTACTGCTACCCACTCTCACCGAAGCGTTACGGCATGACCGTCTGCAAAAATGGTCAGAATGGCAACCCCTCCAAACCCTCTTTCTCAATTCGGAACAGCGATCGCACCTCCGACAAACCATTGAAAACGCGGCCTTCCCGACTCCCCGACCCCATGGCTAAACCCTCCCCGCTCGAACTTTCTGCCTCCCCATCTCTCCAGACAACTGATACCATCGAACTGGATTCTCCCCCGGTCACGACCCTAGCTCTGCGATCTCGCCCCTGGACAATCGAAGAAAGCGAAAAACTCTATCGCATCAACGGTTGGGGAGATCCCTATTTTTCGATTAATGCGGCGGGTCATGTGACGGTTTCTCCCCAGGGAGACCATGGCGGGTCTTTGGATTTATACGAATTGGTGGAAGCCCTCCGGCAACGCAATATTGGCTTACCCCTTTTAATTCGCTTTACGGATATTTTAGCGGATCGGATTAACCGTTTAAATGCGGCTTTTGCGAGGGGCATTGCTCGTTATAAATATCCCAATACCTATCGGGGAGTTTATCCCATTAAATGTAATCAACATCGGCATATTGTTGAAGCTTTGGTTCGTTATGGTAAAGCCTATCATTTTGGTTTAGAGGCGGGTTCAAAGCCGGAATTAATGATTGCTTTAGCAACCTTAGAACCCTATATTCATGCCGAGTCAGAGCAGAATCAAGCCCTAGTGGTTTGTAATGGTTATAAAGACCGAGAATATATCGAAACGGCTCTTTTGGCCCGGCGTTTAGGGCATCGTCCCATTATTGTCATTGAGCAGTTAGTAGAGGTAATTCTTGCCATTGAGATTAGTCAAAATTTAGGCATTAAACCCATTTTAGGAGTACGGGCTAAATTGAGTACCCAGGGGGTTGGACGGTGGGGAATTTCAACGGGCGATCGCGCTAAATTTGGCTTAACCATTCCGGAAATGTTATCAGTGGTCAATCTCCTCAAAGAAGCGGAAATGTTGGATTGTTTGCGACTCTTACATTTTCATATTGGCTCACAAATTTCTTCCATTTCGGTGTTAAAAGAAGCGATGACCGAAGCCAGTCAAATTTATGTGCAGTTGGCTAAATTAGGGGCCAATATGCAATACCTAGATGTGGGCGGTGGTCTAGGGGTAGATTACGATGGCTCTAAAACTAATTTTTATGCGTCCAAAAATTATAATATTCAAAATTATGTCAATGATGTGATTTCAGCCGTCCAAGAAGCCTGTGAAGCGGCGAATATTGTCTGTCCGACCCTAATCAGTGAAAGTGGCCGGGCGATCGCCTCCCATCAATCGGTGTTAATTTTTGACGTATTAGCGACCAATGATATTTCCCATCAACTTCCAACGACTCAAGCAGAAAAAGAGCATTTAATTATTCGCAATCTATGGGAAACTTGGGAAATGATTAACGAAGAAAATTTTCAAGAATCCTACCATGATGCGGTGCAATTCAAAGAAGAGGCCATTAGTCTTTTTAATTTTGGCTATCTGGGTCTGAAGGAACGCGCCAGAGCCGAACAACTTTATTGGGCCTGCTGTAGCAAAATTTTAGCCATCTGTCGGCAACAGGAATATGTCCCCGATGATCTGGAAGATTTGGAACGCAATATGGCTTCGATTTACTATGTGAATATGTCTGTTTTTCAGTCAGCCCCGGATTCCTGGGCGATCGATCAACTCTTTCCGATTATGCCCATTCACCGCTTAGAAACTGAACCTACTCAACGGGGCATTTTAGCCGATATTACCTGTGATAGTGACGGTAAAATTGATCAATTTATTGATCTGCGAGATGTAAAATCGGTGTTAGAATTGCACCCTTTAATTGAATCGCAAAATGCGGAGGGGGAACCTCTCGCCGGAAGTCCCGAACCCTATTATTTAGGAATGTTTTTGGTGGGAGCCTATCAAGAAATTATGGGAAATTTGCATAATTTATTTGGGGACATTAATGTGGTGCATATTAGTTTAAATCCCAAGGGTTATCAAATTGAACATTTGGTGCGAGGCGATACGATTACCGAAGTCTTAAGTTATGTTCAGTATGATGCGGAAGATTTACTGGAAAATATGCGTCGTTATACGGAAGAGGCTCTGGAGGATAACCGGATGAGTTTGGAGGAATCGCAATTACTTTTACAAAATTATGAGCGGAGCTTGCGAAATTATACCTATTTAAAAAACTAAACTACAGTTCCCAAAATGGACGGAGTTTAGACGCGATTCTTCTCTTAATTAATTTGAGCTATTTCCCTGAATTGTTGATCGCCCGGCTGATTGATTAGATTGACATCCTCCCCTTGCTAAAGCAAGAGGATTCCTAAACCTCACGATTTAGGTTTCTGCTTCATTGCAGTTGCCTTCACAGATTTACTCTGTTCTGGTCTTACACTCGCTCCACAGACTGACACCGCAAGCCCTGCGGCCAAAATATTTTTACTGGCGTTCACATCCCTATCGTGGTGTGTTCCACATTTCGGACATTGCCATTCGCGCACATTTAGAGGCATTTTCTCAACGATATGCCCACAGTCACTACAACGTTTTGAGGAGGGAAACCATCGGTCTATCTTCACCAATTTTCTTCCATACCAACGACATTTGTAGTCTAACTGACGCACAAACCCTCCCCATCCACTATCGCTAATGGATAAGGCTAACTTGTGATTTTTAACCATATTCTTGACTTCTAATGTCTCAACCGCGATGGTTTGGTTTTCACTCACCAGTTGAGTGGTCAATTTATGGATAAAGTCTTGACGGGAATCTGAGATTTGTAAGTGAATCTTGGCAACTTTACGTCTGGCTT
>JACCDQ010222428.1_pt1 | contig 24438 bp, 19 predicted proteins | sample 7446031 | NCBI WGS metagenome assembly JACCDQ01 (sample SAMN15323442, study PRJNA562643) | freshwater metagenome | isolation source: river surface water | place: USA:Blue River Watershed | collected 2017-08-17 | reverse complement strand
GTCTTTAGATGTCTTTCCAAAAATTCGGTGCAATTAGATTGCGACAAAATGAATTTTTATGAATGCGCCGGAAAAGAAGTCAGCTATTCAAAATTAAGTCTATTAGGAACTTGGAAATCCGAACCTGTACCAGTCAAGGCATCGAAAGCGCCCGCCGCACAATAACTTGCAATCCTGATGACGTTTATTCTATGCTTTTTGAATAACACTCAAGGAGTCTCGGATGAAATTGATCACGTTGTGTCTTTCACTTCTGTTTTTTTCTATGAACTTAATGGCTTGCCCCGACATTGAAGGGAATTGGGTGTGCTATGAAAAAAGTTACGACTATCATTATAAAGAAAATTTTAAAATCACTAAGACTGCTTCCTCTTGGAGTTATTTGCAAACGTTAACCGATGAGTCAGGAGAACAGCCCACATTTGATAAAATTACAGATAACACTGTGCGCACAGTTAGTCATATCGCCTTAGGAGACAATGAATACTTCTTTCATCAAAACAGCTTTTGCCCCACAGAAAATACACTTCAAACGAACGAAGTTGTTGAACGCAAAGTCAAAGGCCAACTCATCGGAAAATCTTCTGCCGAATTTATCATTCGTTTAGAAGACGACTCGAGCCTCAGTATGATTACAAATTCAATTAGCGAAGACGGAATCGCCTATGATAATGACTTCGTCGGACGATGCCAGCGCGCAAGCCCCTAAGAGGCTTTGCGTTTTAATGAATGCACATTTTGATTGTCACTGAATCGAGCGTATTTCATATCGATTCCCATTATGTGTTTGATCAACCAGTCATTTAAAAATGCAACTAATGCAGCCGAGTCAAAATGAACGCCCGATATAGATCTTCCAAATTCACCAACCTTAGCCAATAGACTTTGATGAATTAACTTATGCCCTTTTAAATCTGGGTACCGGATAGACTCCATGTACTTTTCTTCATCAGAAAAATGCTTTTTAGTGTAATTCGCTAAATCATTAAATAAATTTTGAACCTCAGACTTTTGAACATTTTGATTTATTCCATTAACCAAAGAATTAATTTTTTCGATCAAAATTTTATGCTCGTCATCCATAGCGTCGACACCTAAAACGTATTGCGCCTTCCAAACAAAAGCATTAACTAGGCTTCCGACGTTACTTTTTCCACCATTCAATAGAACCTGCAATCGAAATCCAGAATTGTTCAAAGATTTTACCTGCTGGCTCAAACCAGAAGCCGAATTCGTCGTATGTTTAATTTCAATTAAATTAGTTTGCGTAGCCGCATCTAATTGTTGAATAGCTTTTGCAATTTCAGAAACGCCGGTAGCCTGTTCTTGGCTGGCTGTCGAAATACTTTCAACAGCTCGAGAAAGCTCATCGGCGTTGTAAACAATTTTATTCAAAACCTGACCACAAGATTCAGCAACCCGACTTCCGTGTTCAACCTTGTTTTTAGATAGATCCATCATATTACTAACTCGCTGTGAGGTATCACTCACGATCTGATTCACCTTGTTGACACTTTGGGAAAGAATCTGAGTAATTTCTTGCGCGGCCTTCCCACTCATATTTGCTAAATTTCCTACTTCGTCGGCCACTACTGCAAAACCTTTTCCATTTTCTCCGGCCCTAGCCGCTTCTACAGAAGCGTTAAACGAAAGCAGCTTAGTTTGAAAAACAATTTCATTTATCACTTTAGTTTTGTTTTCAATCTCTTGGATGATTTGCACAATCTCAGCAATTCGCCGATTTCCTCCGTCGACTTCGTCTTTAATTTTCTGATTGCTTTCATCAATATCTTTCATAGCTTGAATCATTTCATTGACAGCTTCTTGCCCGTGAATCGCTTCATCTTTTGATTGAGACGAAAGGCTTGCTGACTCAACTGAAGTATCCGAATTTCTTTGAACCATAGAACGAATCTGTTCGATCGATGCTGCTGTCTTTTGAATGGCCTCCGACTGTTCGTCTGCCGCCGAAGACAAAGATTCAGATGAAGAGGTCAAATCCGATGCCGTTCCAGAAACTTCATTTGAATTCCCCATCAGATCACTTGCAATTTGACTAAGCTCATGAACTGTTGCCGAAGATAAAATAAAACCAATGATCGAACCGAAAACCAAAGAAAAAAGAATAATTCCAAGTGTTAATGTATTTGAAAATTCGGCCTCAGCACTTGCTTCTTTATGACGTGATTTAATTTCATTACGGTAATAGCTATTTAAGGCCTTCATGGTCTCACTCAACTTTTTTGCCTTTTCTGGACAATCTTTTAAAAAGAATGAGATCATCTTTTTTTTATCTTCAGCAGTTCCCGATTGATATAGGTTTGTAATCTGCTTACCTATGTCTTTAAATTCTTGCCATGATTTTTGCAGTTCATCGTGCAACTTCATTTCGTCTGGCATAATTCCCAACTTCAAATAGGCCTGCTCAGACTCTTCAAATAATCTAATCGCTTCAAAGGCCTCGTTTATCGCTTTATCAGATTCGACTTTGTCGATATCAGCCAATCCAATTGTTCTTAATGATACCCGAACTTCTCGGAACGCAAGATACATGTCAGCGACTAAGCCTAATTTAGGAGTTTCTTTTCCAACAATAGAATCGTACTGAATATTAACTTTTTTACTAGCGAATAAACCAACTCCACCAACAATGACCGTAAGCAAAGAAAGAGACACGCTGAGTATGACAAGTTTTAATTTTAAGCCAAATTTATTTCCCATAAGATACCTCATCAAGGACTGCTCACTTTTCGGGGAAATAATAATGTCACTTTAAATTCTAATCCAAAATACTTGTCCTGAAAACCAGACGAAGAATTATTTCTCGCTGAAAATTCCAATTTGAACCGGAACATAGTCTGTCGCAAGTTGGCGACTATTCAATTGAAATAGCAAATCAGACTTCTTTTCACGACAAATAGCCGACGACGTTTGATTTTGGCACGGATCGTTAAATTCCATTCCAGTACTCAACGTTAAAATAAAAGAATCATAGAAATACGATAAATCTGACTTAGGAACAAAAAATCTTTTTCCGCCGGGCAATGAAATGGCACAGTTTCCGGCCTTATTGAATCCATGTATAATCAAATCCGCATTCATTTTTACGCCTTTTATCTCTGAGGCATAAATACAGGCATGAACTTCACAACTTGCAATCTTACCTTGAAGAGACTGATTACAGAGCCACGGATTCAAACCCAACTTGGTCACTGAATCTTTAGAATAGCTCATCGGATTTAATTTCTTCCGATTTTCTTGAAAATCAGTTTCGTATTTCTTCCAAAGTTCGGACTCATTCAAACTAGAAATTTTTCGAGAACTTGGTTTGACTTCATCATGACGTTTACCTAGCTTTTCTTCGATCTCGGCGATTGAATCAGCCTCGGCCTTTTTTTTCTTCTTTTTTAATTCAAGCGAAGCTTTGTCATCATAGTCAAAATGAAAAACTATGGGTTCAGCAGATCTTATAAATTTCTCGAAAGCCATTTTTACAGAACATGTTTCTTGCTTTCGACAAACACCAGGCACGGAAAAAGTTAAAATCAAAGGGCCTGCATCAGGCAATTTAGGAATTTTCATCGGCAAAGTTTGAAAAGAGTCCCAAGTTCCTGAAACCTCTGTGCTACTGGTGCTATTGGCTCGATAGTCTTTGCATCTTGAGTCTGTGCAATCAAATTTTGATTCATACGAAAGAACATAAGTTGAAACACGAATAGGATCAGAATGTGATTTATGAACAAAGCGAATTGATTTAACAGGAACTACAAAAAAGTCATCATCGGCTTTAGCATGAAAAGCCAAAAAAACGAAAAAAAGGTTGCTACACCATTTCAGCATTTTGTTCTAATTCCCCTTAAAATTCTGCGTTTTAACGATGAAGTTTATATCGGCGCAACACAGGCCGAAATAAAGTCAAGATTCATGCGCATGAATCTGAGAATCTGAAAACGAGACGTTAGATAATTTTGTATCTCTCTAGGCCAGTAAAAAGAGTCTTAATAACGACCGTCAATATTACAATACTAGGAACCGCAAAGATAAGCCCAGCAAAACCAAACATCATCGACCCACCAAAAACACCTAAAATTACAACCAATGGGTGCAAGTTCACTGCTTTTCCGACGACTAATGGTTGAAAAATGGCATTGTCTAAAAGATGTACTAAAATCACAACTCCGATCGACACCAACATTAAATTATCAGTGTTTACAAATGGAACAATCGGATGAATATTTTCGGCGATCAATGAATAACCTGCACTTAATACACAAGCAATTGCCGTCCCTAAAAAAGGTATCGCGTTAGTTAAGCCACCAATTGCTCCGATCAAAATAGCAATTTGTAGTTCATAACCACAGATATAAAAGCCAATCGCTAATGACAAACCTACTAGTAAACATTCGATAAGAGTTCCTCGTATGTATTTTCCTAAAGCTTCGTCGACGTTTTCAATGACCGAATAAGCTAATTCAAAATAACGATTTGGAACCAGTCTCATGAAAAAATGAAGAATCTCACCGCGATCCAAAAGAAAGAAAATGAAGACCAATGGAAAGATGATCCAACTTGAAGCCGTTTTCATTAATGTACCCAATAGACCACTTTTTCTGACCGTCTTAACTTCACCAGCAATATTTCGACTTTCTGTGGCCTGATTGGCTTTAAGTTTAGAATCTTCATCTTCATATTCACGTACATTTTCTGCATGATAACGCAAATACAACTCATTTCGTTCTGAACCAACAAAAAGCAATTCTTCTTTTTCACTAAGATGTAAATAGTGATTAACTTGCTGCTTGATTGAATCCATCTCGGAACCTAAGCTTTCATAAAGAAAATTTCCTTTTCCGTCCTGACCCAATCCCGTCCAAGATTTATATCTTTCATTGAAGCGATGTTGCAACCTTACCTTAAGTAATACGGCCTCTTGATCAGTAGGTAAAGAGTTAGATATGGCCGCTGTTAATCCCCAAATAACAACACCCGTAGCAATAAAGAAGGCACCCATTTTCAAATATTTTGTCCCGTGGCCAGATTGAAATTTGCTCATCAAAGGTTTAAACAGATAAGCTAAGAAAACACCAAGTATAAATGGCAGTATCAAAGAGCGTAAACCAAATAAAAGCCCGACGGTGCTTACCAATAGCAAACTACTTGCTAAACCGTAGACAACCCAGCGCCGAAACTTACGACTTTGATATTGCTCGTTCATAGTTTTCATGCAACTGATCTCAATTTTTTATCTAAAAAATCATTCGTGGCTTTGAGTCTTTTTCCAATGACTACCGCAAGAGATTTAAAAATTTTTGAAGCTATTTCTGGATATCTTTCAGAAAGACGTTCTAAGTCTTTTTGAAATAATGCAAATATTTTAGTTGGCACCTGGGCCCGAGCAGACGCTGAACGCGGGTCATCGTTCAATAAAGCCAATTCACCAAAAAAAGCAGCTTTTCCAAGTAGAGCAATCAAGGTTGGTTCACCTTGCGCCGCCGGAATTTCGATTGAAACTTCTCCGGATTGAATAATAAATAAGGCCGCGCCTGGCTGCCCCATTTCAAAAACATATTCGTTTGCTTGATAGTCTCTTTCATAAACCCACTTAGCAACCTCTGCGAGTTCACTTTTATTTAACTCTTCAAAAAAAGGATTTTTTTTCAAAAAATGAACTTTGTCTAAATCTAACGCCTGCCGATCTATGCGGCGAAGCTTGCCCCAAAGAATTCGTAAAAGAGTTTTTTTGTCTTCAGGAGACGGCTGCGACTTAATAGGAGATAAATGAATTTCACTCATAAGTTCTTTTCGGGAAAAAATCTTTACACCGTGAGGCCAGTCTTGATCTTGATTTAAAGAGTACAAAACGATTCTAAACCAGACTATGAATCACGCTGGGCTATGCTTTAGTCTTGTGCGCCTTGCAAAATTCATGAGCTTATCAGACATTTTTGCCTTTTAATTAAACATGACGGCTTACACTTCAATGCCTATACTAGCCCAGTGTTAGAACTTATTGTCATCGTTATATGTTTGCTTCTGAATGCTTTATTATCTTGCGTTGAAATGGCCTTCGTTACAGTTTCTAAACCGCATTTGCGAAAACTTTCTAACGAAGGTGATAAGTTGGCGCATAAGGTTCTAGAATTACGCGGAAATCCAGAAAGAATATTATCAGTTTTACAAATTGGCATCACATTGGTCGGAGCCATATCCGCGGCCGTCGGCGGTGCTGGCGCAGAAGAATTTTTATCTCCTCACTATCAAAAATTTTTTAATATCTCAGAAGAGCTTTCTGAAACCTTAGCGATCGTCACCGTAGTTATACCACTGACTTATTTTTCGGTTGTTATTGGTGAACTTGTTCCTAAAACATTGGCCATTCGCTTTCCTATGCGATTTGCTAAATTTGGAGGTTTTTTTCTTTCGGGTCTTGCGCATTTTTTTGCACCCATTGTGTTCTTACTTGAACATTCGACTCGTCTTCTAGTCTACCCCTTGGTTAAGCGCATGGGATCAGAATCAGTTAGCGAACAGACATCCTCAATTGATTTAGATGAGCTAACAGATTCTCACAAACAGTATGTTTTAAATCTGATTACGATAGATAAAAAGAAAGTGAAAGACATTTTGCTTCCGTGGGATTCGGTCGTAAAATTATCAAAAAAGGCGCACCAAACAGAAGTGATGGATATCATCAGAAAATACCGCCACACCCGCCTTCCCGTAGTAGAAGATGGAGTCCCCTGCGGCGTTCTTCAGGCGAAAGAATTTATCTCTGAAATTGAAATTTCAAAAGTTAATTGGACCGCATTGCTTCGCCCGATTATTTATGTTCAAGCTGAAGATCCAATTTTAAATGCGCTTAAAATTTTACAATCTAAACGCAGCCATATGGCTATCGTTCTTAAAAAGGGAGAAATTTTAGGCATTGTTACGATTGAGGACATCTTCGAAGAGGTTGTCGGTGATATTTATGACGAAGATGACAATCCCCGAGTACTTTTGTCTTCGAACTCTAAAATAAGACAGATGAACATCGAAAAAAAATAGCCTCTACGCCCTCGCGGCAACGCATCACCTAACAAAATAAAAATTGGACATGGATCAGAATATCTGAATAATCTTTCCCCATCACCAGGAGATATTATGTTTCAAACATTAAAGTGTGCATTTGCAGTATTTTTTATTTCAGACTTGGCTCAGGCTAAAACTGAACTCTGGGTCTACACTTCTTTATATAAAGACACGATTGCCGACATTCAACCTCAGCTTGAAAAAAAATTTCCAGATATCAAATTCAACTTTTACCAAGCCGGTTCTGAAGAAGTGGCCGCTAAAGTTAATGCTGAAGAATTGGCCGGGGGCACAAAAGCTGATGTTTTAATTTCGTCAGATCGATTTTGGTATGAAGATCTAGCAAAACAAAAAAAACTGGCTCAGTTTAAACCAAAAGGCGCAGAAAAGGTCGCAAACGACCTGAAGAACCCTGAAGGCTTCTATTCTACATTAAGTATACCTGTAATGGTTCTGGCCTATAATAACGAAGTGATTCCAGATGCGACGGCCCCTAAAACTTTTAAAGAAATGACTGATCCAAAATGGAAAGGTAAATTTTCAACGGGTAGCCCTTTAGCCTCAGGAACAAATTTTACGACTGTTGCATTTCTACAAAAGAATTATGGCTGGGATTATTTTAAATCATTGAAACAAAATGAAACGATCAGCGAAGGCGGAAACGGTGCCGTCATTCGCCGTTTACAAACGAAAGAACGACCTGTTGGATGGGTCTTACTTGAAAACGTTTTGCGCTTTCAAGACACTGACAAGCGCATAAAATTTATTTTACCCGAAGATGGCGCCGTCATTCAAAATAACATCATTGCGATTGTCGAAAAATCAAAGTCAAAAGAGGCCGCACAAAAATTTGTTGAATGGATGTATGGAAAAGAAGGTCAAGAAGCGATGACAAAATCTTTTATGTACTCTCCGATTCCGGGGTTTGCTGCACCAAAGGGTGCTCCCGATTTGAAAAAGGTTATGGCAAAAGCAAAGCCTTGGTCTTCTGCTTTAATCAAAGAATTTATGGATGATCGTGAAAAAATAAAAGACAATTACTCAAAAATTATGTTTCAGTAATCTTCCTTGAAACGAACTACAAAACTATCTCAAACCGGGCGAGCTTTAATTTTGATGATTTTGCTTGCCTTTCTTATTTACCCCTTAGCTCGATTGCTGATCGTTCCGTATCTTAATGAACAGTTGAAAGAGTTTTGGGAAAGACTTTTTGAATCAAGTTCAATTGCAAAAAGCTTAAAATTAACCTTAGCGTTTTCAAGCTTCGTCACGTTTTTTTCAGTCATCATTGGAGTATTCTGGGCCTGGGTCTTATCGCGCACGGATTTTCCTTGGAAAAAACGATTTCGAACTTTGACAAGCCTTCCTTACGCTATTCCGCCTTTCATTGGGGCCATTTCATGGATCTATTTAGCCAACCCTTCTAATGGTTTAATCAATCAAATTTTTGGAGCCGGCTTCTTAAATATTTATTCTTTTACTGGTTTAGTTTTTGTTGAGACGAGTTTTTTATACACCTTCGTATTTCTTTCAACGATTTCATCCTTGGACCAAATGGATTCTTCTTTTGAAGAAGCTGCACGAACTTCGGGTGCTACGCCAACACAGACTTTTTTCAAAATCACACTGCCTTTAATTTCTGGTTCAATTATGAATAGCGCTTTATTGGTATTTTTAGCTGTTGTTGCAAGTTTCGGAGTTCCTGCTTTGATTGCGGGCCCCGCCGGATTCAAAGTTATGACCACAGAAATATACCAGCTGCAAAAAATGGGAACCATGAGTGGTTTGCAGACTTCAATTTTGCTTGCTAGTTTACTTTTATTATTTTCAATTTTAATTATTCTGATTTCGCAGTTTTTAAGTTCACAGAAGAAAATCTCTTTGGTTACCGGAAAAGCAGTGAAGCCTAGTTTAATCAAATTAAAAAAATTAAAACCGCTTTTTGTTATCGGACTTATTTTGTTTTTAGCGGTCGTTTTATTAGCTCCATTTCTAGGAGTTTTCCTTTCGGCCACCAGCCAAATTCAAGGTGAATTGAGTTTGAGTAATTTTACTTTCAATCATTTTCATCGAGTCCTATTCGAAACCGAAGAAATTTATCGGGCATTTTCAAATTCAATTGTTATCGCAGCAAGTGCAGCTAGTCTTTGCAGCCTATTCGCCTTGTTTCTTGGCTATTTACAAACTCAGACAGATATTAAGGGAAAATCTTTAATTGATTTGTTTGTTACCCTACCCTACTCGGCTCCGGGAACAGTGATTGCATTAGCTTTAATTATTTCATTCAGCCAAAACTTTTTTGGATTTTCATTTTCAATTTACAATACGATTTGGATGTTCGTTATAGCCTTTGTTCTAAGATATCTTAACTTTTCTTTTAAAATCGTAACTGATAACTACCGTCAAATTCACAGTCACCTGATTGAAGCGGCCGCAACTTCAGGTGCCTCTTTCACTCAGATTATACGCCTTATATGGATTCCCCTTCTTAGGCCATCGTTGATTGCATCATTTTTTTTAGTTTTTGTTCCAAGCCTCAGCGAACTGACGATGTCAATTTTTCTAACAGGCCCGGGCCTTGAAACGATCGGTACTTTAATTTTTCAAATGCAAGAATACTCGGATAATATTGGTGGAGGGGCCGCGGTTCTTTCCACTTTAATTTTTGTGTTCGTTATATTGATGAATAGCCTTGTTAAATTTTTCTCTCATGGAAAGTACGGATTATGAGTGCAATTGACTTTATTCAGGTCTCAAAACAAATCGGTGATCACCACATTCTTGATCAAATTAATTTACATATCCCAGATGGCTCATTTGTTTCGCTGCTCGGACCATCTGGTTGTGGCAAGACCACTTGCTTAAGAATTTTAGCCGGCCTAGAAACCCACGAAGAGGGAGTCATCAAGATCGATGGCAAAGCCATCTCAGACCCTTCTCAGAAAATTGATACCCCTCCTGAAAAAAGACAGATGGGAATGGTTTTTCAATCTTATGCTGTTTGGCCACATATGAATGTTTTTGAGAATGTAGCTTTCCCTTTAAAAATCGCCAATGTTCCCCGCGAAGAAATTCAAGCTAAAGTCGATGCCATTTTAGAAGTCGTTGAACTTCAACAATTAAAATTGAGAAACCCACATGAACTGAGCGGTGGGCAACAACAACGAGTAGCCTTAGCCCGTGGCTTAGTTATGAAACCCAAAGCCCTATTGCTTGATGAGCCACTTTCTAATTTAGACACGAAATTGCGTGAAAAAATGCGACAAGACATTAAGAAAATACAACATAATTTAAAATTAACGATGTTATATGTAACGCACGACCAGCATGAAGCTAGATCCATGAGCGATATCGTTGTCGTAATGAACAAAGGAAGAATCGTCCAGTCAGGAAGAGTTTCTGATGTCTACGAAAATCCAGCCAACGAATTTGTCGCTGATTTTATTCGATAGTTAGTCACACCCTGAAAATAAATTCAATTCAACACGTCGAGCATTGTTTTTCGGATTCAATTTGTACGCTAATTGCTCAATCAGATTGACGTTGAACTGACCTTTCAATTTAAGTTTCGAAGTCACGTCAATATACTCAGCCAAATCATGCTTTGCCAAGACCACAGCCACAGAGCAATCGCTCCAGTCTTGCTCGGCAAGAATCATCTTATTCGATTCAATTAATTCATAGCCTTTTTTTATATCACTGCGATCACTTCGAACACTTTCGCCCTGCCCCCCCTGCGCCGCATGGGCTTGAAGTGCATTTTGTTTTGCAAGGCCCTCTATTTCAGCCTGCTCATTAAAAATAAATGCATCGGTGATCCATTCAGGAGTATTGTTTACGCGATGGATTCGTTTTATTTCCGGGTGCTCATTCAGGTAACGCGAAATTTCGATTAGATTTTTCTGCGGTGGAAAAAAACTGGCTAGAAAGAATACCAATCCATTCAAACTATACAAAGAAACCAAGCGATACTTATACTTCGAAAAGTTCTGCTGAAGGTACAAAAGAAATGGAAACAACAAAAAAAGCATGATCGGAATCACCGAAATCATAAATCTTTCCCACTTCTGCGGAAAAAGCGAATGCAAAAACACAAATAGAAATAAAATCAACCAGGTCGTTCGAAGTCTTTTAAAGCCCTGCAACAAAACGTCAGTGGGATATTTTTTTATAAAGAAAGGTAGAAAAGTCATAACTACAATCATGGCGGGATAAAATGTAATTGGTTTCTTTCCGTAATCAGAACCGTGTTGATAATTATAGAAGGTTAAATTTAAAAGAGATAAATGAAATTTTCCGCGAATAAAATAATCGGGTATTCCGGCCAATATAAAACAAACCATTCCAACCAAAGCCGCTATGGCAAAATGGCGAATATTTTTTTTAAGGATTGGTAAAATAATAAAAACCAACGCGCAAAATCCTAACTGCTGCCGTAAAACAAATGCCATCGAAGCAAAAATGACTCCCCAAAAAAGATCGTAACCTCGACCGTAAAAATCATATCTTAACGCCCACACGGCAGCCAAAGCTAACCATGGAGCCGATATTGATTCATACATAGGCCGCGTAAACGAAAAAGAAGAACCAAAATAAAATGTAAAAATTAAAATTAAAAAATTTCTTTGCGCAACAGTTAACCCCATGACTTTCGCAAACTCAAAAACAGCAAAAAATAACAAAACAAAATTAATCACAGACAAAATGGCGATCACGATTCGATATTGCGAATACGGCGATTCAAAACCGGCAGCCAATGCCGCCTGAGCAACGCCATGCATTGGTAACATCTGCAAAGGAGACTTCACATCATCATCTCCAACTAGAGTATTTACACTTGAAGTTTGAGCCGGAATATAACGAGTAATTCCCACCCAGTACTCATCTAAGGCCATAAAACCATCATTTAAAACGATAACCAAAAGAAAAACGGCAGCCGCTAAAGAAAAAAAGTAAGTCGTGGGTTTTTTCAGAAAAGGCGCTAATTGATTTGTTTCAAACATAATCTCGAATATGACAAATTTTAATTGTGCCGTCACCATTTCAAGTTATAATTCGTCGCATGTACAAAGGCGAAAAATTCAATAGCTACAGCCATCTTATCGGAGCCATTTTAGCTGCTGTGGGCGCGTCACTTTTGGTGTCGGCCGCAATCGATAAAGGTGATGCATTTAAAATAGTAGCTTTCAGTATTTACAGTGTGATGTTGGTTTTTCTTTATGCCACTTCAACAATTTATCATAGTGTACCTGCAGGTCGATACAAAGATTTTTTCAGACAGATGGATTACATTTCAATCTATTTAATGATCGCAGGCAGTTACACACCCTTCACATTAATCACACTTAAAGGCCCGTGGGGTTGGTCCATCTTTGGTGTTATTTGGGGATTAGCACTGATCGGCATTATTCAAGAGGTCATCATCGGAAAAAGAACCCGTAAATATTCTCTTTTAATTTATCTTTTAATGGGATGGTTGATTGTTCTAGCCATCAATCCTTTATTGGCCTCTTTAGCTCCGATGGGAGTCACTTGGCTAGTCGCTGGGGGGATCGCCTACACCGTCGGAGTCATATTTTTCGTTTTCGACGAGAAAGTTCGACATTTTCACGGGATCTGGCATCTTTTTGTGCTTGCTGGCAGTATTTGCCAATTTTTATGTTTGTTTTTATTTGTCGCTTAGACGAAAGCTTCTTAAAGTAAAATTCTGAATCAAATAGAAGGAGTTCTCATGAAAAAGTTTTTAAATTTCTTTGTTATGGCCATGTCACTTGCTGCAAGCTCTACCGGATTCGCCAAAATCGTTAGCGAAAAAATAGAATACAAACAGGGCGACACTACTCTTGAAGGTTTTGTTTACTTCGATAGCGCTAAAGCCGGAAAAAAATCACCCGGAGTCGTCATCGTACACAACTGGATGGGAGTCGGCGATTACGTTAAAATGCGTGCCCAACAAATGGCAGGACTTGGCTACGTTGCTTTTGTAGCTGATCTTTACGGAAAAGGCGTTCACCCAAAAGACGCGAACGAAGCCGGAGCCCTTGCCGGAAAATTAAAAGAGGGAGATCGCAAAACTATGCGAGCTCGGGCTGAGGCCGCTTTTAACGAATTGAAAAAATATAAAAATGTTAATCCAGATAAAATCAGCGCGATGGGTTATTGCTTCGGCGGAACCACGGTACTTGAAATGGCTCGTATGGGATTACCTTTGAAAGGTGCCCTTAGCTTTCATGGTGGCCTAAACACAGCCAATACAGCCGAAGCAAAAAACATAAAAACACCAATACTAGCTATGCACGGAGCTATTGACCCGTACGTCAAAGCAGATGAAGTAGCTACTTTCCAAAAAGAAATGAATGATGCAAATGTCGATTATCAATTCATTTCTTACAGCGGAGCCGTTCATTCTTTCACTGAAAAAGAAGCTGGTAACGATATTACAAAAGGCGCAGCTTACAATGAAAAAGCCGACAAACGTTCGTTCGCCGACATGAAGGTGTTCTTAGACGAAGTTAATCCTGTGAAATAAATTTTTCTCAAAAGCAAGCGAAGGCACTTGCTCTTCGCTTGCTTTTCATAGACTTTCAATCGAATTTAATAATTAATCAACGTAGGTGCCGTATAAAAATTGGTCGTGCTACCGGTTCCGATTTGTCCGTAGGCATTGCTTCCCCAGCAGCTGATTCGGTTAACTCCCGCAACAAGCCCAAGCGCACACGTGCTGGCTGTTCCCGAAGCAACACCTGAATAACTAATTCCGGTTGTAACCCGAGTGGGTGTAAGTTTATTTGTATTGCCGCCGGCTCCTGTTTGTCCAGAATCATTCTTTCCCCAACAATAAACATCATTTTCACTAGAGATCGCACACGGAGTATTGCTGTTGCTTGAAACAAAAATATAATTTCGAGCTGAGTCAATTAAAGTGGGCGTATTTTTCGCGACCGTAGAACCATCGCCTAAATTACCATAAGAATTCTCTCCCCAACACTTCAGCTGGTTATTGACGGTGATTCCGCAAGTGTAATTAGAACTTAAACTCATGTGTTTATATAAGGTTCCAGAATCGATGACAGTTGGATTGATCGAACTGCTGGTTGTTCCCGTTCCTAGTTGCCCGTTTGAATTGTATCCCCAACATTTTAAATCCTGCCCAGCTGTAATTCCACAGGTCGAGTATTGCGAGGAAAACACCTTAGCGTAGGTCGTACCGCTGTCAGCAATCACCAAGGTCGAACTGTAATTTGTTGTGCCTTCGCCCAACTGGGAAAAATCATTTCGCCCCCAGCACTTCATTATACCGCCGGAAGTAACGGCGCATGTATGATAACCACCGACTGAAACATCAATATAGTTTTGCGAAGAATCTATTGTTTGAGGCGTGATAATAGATTCATCATAATTGATTAAAATATTTTTTTTACGATAAACATCTTTTCCCCAACACTGAAGTTTATCATTCATGTTAATGCCACAAATTGTGCCCGAATTAAGGCTAATCTTTTTGAATTTTAAATTCTGCACCGCCGTAGCTTGCAAAATATCTGTTGTCGACGAGCCTCGGCCTAAATTACCCGTTTCATTATAACCCCAGCACCGAGCCCCCGCATTCGAAATACCGCAGGTTTGGTAACGATAAACTGAAATTTGTGAGTACGTGTAAGATGAATCAACCATCGTCGGAGTGATGACCGGATCAGTTCGACTCACCCCTAAAGCGCCATACAAATTAGTTCCCCAACACCAAACTTTTCCAACTGATGACAGGCCACATACGTGATTTGTTCCAAATTGGATATCAACAAAACTTGTCGAAGCCGAAATTAACGCCGGAGAAAGTATTTGCAATCCGGTCTGGCCATCTCCGAATTGAAATTCATCATTTTGCCCCCAGCACTTTAGACTTTGCCCCGTGGTAATTCCACAAAAAGCTCGACCATTATGTTTTATTTTAAGGTAATTTGTACCTGGATCGATGACCACGGGCGAGCTTGAACCACTTGTGTTTCCGTTACCAATCGAAGCGAAGCCCCAGCACTTAAGTACTCCCGAAGTTGTAATCGCACAGGCGGCAGCCGAACTGCCAATATGTACACTTGAATACAAAGTTCCACTATTGATAACGGTCGGCGTATTTCGATCAACGTTCGTTCCATCTCCGACCGTATTGAAAGCGTTGTAACCCCAACATTTTAAGACATCCGCTGAGGTAATACCACAAACTGTGTCGTCATGTTTTTGAACGAACTTATAATTAACTCCCGAGTCTACAACCTGCGGCGAGGATTTATTGGTGTTATTACCGATACCCAAAGTTCCGAAATAATTTTGCCCCCAGCACTTCAATACACCAGCCGTCGTTATCGCACAGGTCGAAGTCCCAGCAGTCGTCACCCGTGAATACGATACGCCAGGGTCAACCACACTGTGGGTCAAAACGGGAGTAAACGAAGATGTCCCAAGGCCAAGCTGCCCGTATTGGTTTGCTCCCCAACATCGAAGTACACCCGAAGAGGTGATTGCACATGAATGATCTTCATTGGCTGATATGAAGACATAGTCTGATGCGTTCAAAGTAAAATCTGGATTAAAATTCGATTGAATGATGCCAATCTGAGAAAGACTTTGATATTCGCCCCAACATTTTAATAATCCCGTTTGAGACAACCCACATGCGCTCAACCCGTCTGCAAATACCTTTTGGGGTACTTCGGGTACAACGGGCGCAATTTGATCAGAAGGTGCCGATTGAGCACCCGGGCCCGAACCTCCCGAGCCTGAACAAGATTGAAACAGAACTACAACTGGAAAATAAAAGAACAAAAGCAACAATGGTTTCATAAAAGACCTATCGTTACTTTATAAGAAGAACTTAACTCGGCTGATGATTGAATCCTTTGCTGTATATCACTCTATGATACACAAATCTGAAGATCAACTTACCCAGTAAACAAGTACAAAGCCCGCAAATTTGAACCGAGGACACTGTCTCAATTTTATCCATTTCAGTTTATGAATTTACAATTTCCAATCTCAGATTAAACTATTGTTTGGGGGCCACAGTGAATTCAATTTCAATTCGCAGAAAAGCGAAAACGCTTATCCTTTCAATTTTTATTCTTTCGACTTTTCTTGTCAGTTTTCAAAACTGCGCTGGAAAATTATCTAGCAACTTGCCCTCTGCAAATCAGTCTAACGGAAGCGAGACAACGTCCACGGGGGCTGCAGATAGTTCTACGAACACTCCATCGCCCGTCACAACCCCAACGACCACAGTCGCATGCTCACCTTTAAGTACGTCTAATCCTTACCCTAATTTCGAACCAAATCCGATTATCAATTCTCAGGCCCTTATACCTATTCCGAACAAGGGATCATACCCAAATAAAAGTGAAATCATTACGGATCCTATTACGGGATTTAAAGTGACTCGATTTGCAGACAAAACTGAACTTACCGGAGATTATGCCGATCATAAAAGTTTAATTTCAGCAATCGTCTATTCGAGATATTCGCCAACCAATATCACCGGAGAATTTGTTTTAGTTCACGGAGATAATAGCACGAGCGCGTGGATCTACAGCACAATTACGCATAAAATGATTGCTCCGATCAAATTCAAAAATTCTGGTAACCCAATCGCCGTCAAAAGTATCGGTGAGGTCAATGAAATCCGTTGGAACTACGGCTGCGATCACCCTTATCGATTTTATTTTGTTGGTCACTCTGTCGGAATTAGTTCTGCGATCAAAGGTGAAAACGTCAACATGAGTTTTTATTCGATGGATCTTGATCCAAAAACTTTAACCTTATCTGAACCAACTTTGATTCATGATTTTAGCAACGAGTTTCCAACCAATGCTTACCCTGATGCCGTGATTATGAATGATGTCGAAGGAGACTCTTCGAATGATTCGCGCTACTGGGCTTGGCAAGTTATGGATAGCGGCACAGGCGGAACTTGGCTTCCTTACGCATTCTTCGTCTACGACAAACAACAGAATCAAGTCTTATCAACCCTTCAACCGAACTGTTCAGGGTTCACCAAAGCCCGTTGCGTTCAGATTGCTTCTCCTACGGCTACAGCAGGCCATATTCGACGACCAAATATGGTTGAAATGTCACCCTCGGGATTGCGAGTTATCATACATTTCGAATATGTATCAACCGACCCTGCCTATAAAGAAACCGCAAATGTGAACACACTAGTCGATGGACCGAAAGCTTTCCTTAAAGATTTTTCTGATCCCATTCGCATCGGTTCTGACGCTTCACATTCGGGCTGGGCCTGGGGACCTAATGGCGAAGAAATGTTTGTTTCGCAGAATAACCGTAACGACTGGATTGAAGCCGTCGACATTTCAAGCGCATCAACAGCGAACTGCAAACTAATACCTAATAGCTATATCAACGCCTACACTTGCGGAACAAAAGCCATTAGCTATCCAGAACTTGACGGCGGTTCTTGGAGTGTCGGAATGCATTTCGGAAAGATTTATGATCGCAGTAAAAAAGGCTTTTTGTTTATGAACACTTACAATGCACAAGCCACCTCGAACACCTGGGGAAAAAATCAAAACCTTCTAGTCGCTATCCAAGATGCAAGCCAATTAGGATCAAAGGTGATTCGACTAGGGTCATCATACAATCAGTATTACGATTACCGCAGCGAAGGTTCTGGCGCACTCGATATTTCTGGAAATTATATTTATGCCACTGCCAATTGGGGTTTCACAGATGGACGCGGGGATGCAACTCAAATTGCAATCCCCTCAGGCGTTTGGAAGAAATAGTCTATTTTGTAAAAGTAAGTTTGAGACTTAGGGGCTCAACTTTCGTTACAGAAAATTTAAATCCAAATCTACTCAAGCCAAACTCTTTGTAACAATTTGGCATCACAACGCCCAGTAAAGTTATGGATGGTTGCTCTTTCTTTCGGAGACTGTTCTAAAAATCTGCGAATTCCAGGAATATTCGCATCGACCATATTCTTAACAGCCGTTTGATCCGGAGAATGACTGAAACCCAATTCAAACAACAAAGACCAAATACCGTGTTTCCAATAAGCATAATCTTCAAAAGTGCCATCAGCCGGGTACAAAATTTCTGTGTTGTTCCCTGTTTGATAGCGACTTTCAACAGTCGCTGCGGCTACTAGCTTTTTATACTGTTCATCGTAAGGCGTAGATAAATCTCGTGAGGAAATTCCCCACGGATAAACAACCGCGGGCCAATACGTGTGAAGTGTCGCCGAGATTGTAATATTTTTTTCTTCAACAAAATCAGCCAATGCCTTCGTTGATTTCAAATTGAAAGTCGCACCCGACTTACAAGGTCCAGGATAATCGCGATTTGGATCAATCGAACCATTCATTCCAGATTCGTAACGATTATATTGATTGTAACCACCTATATTCAACACGGGCACAACGTAAACTGTTAATCCTGCGACAGGGGTTTTCGCTAAACTATCTGCCACACCCATAGCAACAGCAGTTGAACCGTATTCGTTTCCATGATGCGTTGCAACGATCAATGCATTCACGGGGCCGTTACCAATTTGCAATGCCTGAATAGGAATACCTTTGTCATTCACACCGATCGACATCAACTTGGTCGTGCCTGGATTTTGCTGAGCAACCTGTTGAATTGTTTGAGTGACTCGTTCGTAATTTGATGGGTTTGGTCCGGCTAAAAGAAACAAAGATAAAATTGCATCTAACATGAACACATCCTGTGTTGGGGTTTAAAACTATTCTTTCCTTGGTCTTGTTTTTCAACAAGGTTCCTGACTGGAACTGGACTTTGTCTGGTTTTAGGTCGAGGGTAAATATCAAGATGCATCGTTTTGTTTTTAATAGTCACAAGTACCAACTAGAAAATCATTTGTACATGCTGTTGTAACTGGTCTTTCAATTCTGTCTCCCCACGCACCAGCAGCATTACAACGCTGACGAAAACACTGTGCCCCCTGCAACCTCCAGGCACATTGGTTTAAATTTCCAAAAGGATTTTTACAAAGATAAGCGGACTCTTGCTTCTTTTTTTTATGAATTAAATCCGCAATCTTTTTCTTTTCGCTTTTTTCTTTTTTGATGATATCAGCGTCGGCTATTTTTTTTTGCGCTTCAAATTGAACCAAATCAAATTTTTCAATATCTCCGAGCTGCCCTTTAGGAATCTTCTTATCTTCAAGTAAATAATCGTACTTTATCTGATCTGCCTCATCACCCAACTGCCCAGTGAATTTGATTCTCTGCCCCGCTTTTAGCAAAACTTTTCTTTCGTACGAGTAAAATTCAATATTCCACTCGCCACGAATCATTCGAATTTCAATGCTTGGCTCTTTCATATTCTGATCAATAATTACTTCGGCATTGGCCGGTTGCTTTAAGTCAAAGAACGGGGTGCGAATACGATTCAGCTTAGATTCATTCTTCATTTGCGACGATTTACCATTTTTAAGACGAATGGTTCCGTCAAATAAATACAAAATATGTTCTTGCTCAGGATCTTCAAAAACTTCAAACACTTGCAGTTTCGAATTTTTAGAAATTTCAATCGAACTTCCGGCATTCAACGACAACGACACTTCGTCTAAACGCGAAGTTAAAGTAAAAAACGGAGACCTTAATTCTTGATCTTTTTTAAGAATAGCATGTTTGTCACCCTCAAACACCAAAAGAGGTTCATTTCGCCAGCTGAGAATTCGCGGATAAGCCCACACCTGGCTTACAAGAAGAAGAAAAACAAAAAACAACTTCATCGATCGGCCTTTCTTGTTAATTCACGGAACTTCGCCCACTTCATAAAAACAGAGTAGGCTGCGTTCCGAGCAATCACATAGCCTACCCAACCATCAAGAATACCCAACTTAAGAAAATAGCACTCAATAAATTTAACATAGGGCTTTGTCAAAAAATGAAACCAAGAAAACTTCTTCCCACGCGCCAACATCTCTTGAGCCTGCAAACTTGAATATTTGTTATTTGTTTGAACCTGATGATCGATATCTTTAAAAACATAATGATGAAAATGCTGGGTCAAACTTTCTAAATTCGAAGCTTGAACTTTTTCATGAATCAAAGCCATGTCCCAATTCGAATGCTTGCGATTAAACAATCGAGTTTGGCGATCAGGGTACCAACCACCATAATAAACCCAAGTATTAAGATATTTTGATAAACGTGGGATTTGATATGCATATTCTGGATTCAACGTACTCAATTTTTGTCGAATTTCTTCTACTAAATCAGCAGGAACTTCTTCGTCGGCATCGATTGAAAGAATCCAATCATGACGAGCTGCTTCGGTAATTTTGCGTTTCGTTGGACCAAACCCCAACCAAGGCCCCTCAAAAACTTTTGCGCCCATTTTTTTAGCAATCTCAATGGTTTTATCTTTAGAGCCCGAATCGTAAATCACAACTTCTGAAGCCCATTTTACAGACTCAAGAGCACGGGCGATGTTGGCCTCTTCGTTTAAAGTAATAATCGTAACACTTAATGCGATGGGGTTTGACTGTTCATTCATCTCAAAAAATAGGGAACAACCTTTCATCTTTCTTGTCAAACCAAAGTCGTGACGGATAGGATAGAGGTCTATGACAAAAACAACTTTCAAAAATATTCTTTTAATTGCCCTACTTTTTTCAACCACTTTTCTTTTAAGCCGACCTTCGCAAGCTTATCTTTCTTTGAAAGAAACCGCTGAGCTACTTCCAGACGGAATTTTCAAATTAGGAGTAGCGCCGCAATTAAAACTGAGCGACGGCTCGGGCTTAAATATTGGCGCTTACTTTGACACTTATCTGTCAGAAGATATGAATGGCCGTGTTGAAATCGGTGGTGGCGAAACAGATTTTTGGACGTCTGCTTCAGTTAAATGGGTTCCTTTTCCAGATGTTGGGCGCCAACCCGCTATTGGGGGCCGCTTAGCCTTAATTTACGCCCGTGATGAAAAGGTCAATTTTTACAACGTACAAGTTTCTCCGATCATCAGCAAATTAGCTCACACAACATACGGAAAAATGATTCCGTATGTTGGCCTTCCAATCACTTGGGTTAGTACAAAAGACGACAGCTTTGTCGCCACTCAGTTCGCCGTAGGCGCAGAATGGTTTTCAAACAAAGATATGCACATTGGTGCCGAACTTGATTTAAACTTAAACAAATCATTTTCATCTTTAACAGCCTTTATCAGTTTCCCTTTCGATCAAGCCACAGGTTACAAAAAAAAATAAGAGAGAATTAAATGCTAGGATGGTTATTTAACGCAGCTTCATCAACTTCAGGTGCCGATGTTTATGTCGATCTAGGCACCGCAAACACACTTATCGCGGTTAAAAACAAAGGCATACTTCTGAATGAACCAAGCCAGGTTATGGTTTCAGAGACCAACGTTAAGAAAAGAAAAGTTTTAGGAATCGGCCTTGAAGGTGTCGAAATCTCGAAAAAGAATCCGGGCCACATCATCACAATCAAACCGATTCGTGACGGTGTGATTGCGGACTTTGACGCCACTCAGACGATGCTTCGTTATTTTCTTTCAAAAGTATTAAAATCATCTTCTTTAAGTCGCCCCGCTGTCGTGGTTTCACTTCCTTACGGAGTAACAGAAGTTGAAAAAAAAGCTGTCGTCGAAGCCTGTCGATCAGCCGGAGCCCGGCGCACGATTCTTATTGACGAACCCATGGCCGCAGCCATCGGTGCCGGTCTTCCAATCAAAGAGGCCTCAGGACAAATGATTATCGACATCGGCGGCGGAACCACAGAAATTGCTGTCATCGCCCTGGCAGATATCGTTTACTGCGAAGCTTTACGCATCGGTGGCCACAGATTTGACGAAGCTATCATCCGTTACATGAAAGATGAGAAAAAATTAATCGTTGATGAATCGACAGCTGAAGTTCTTAAAGTTGAATTAGGTACGGCACTACCGAAGAAAAATATCACATCGATGGAAATCGAAGGCCGTGATTTAGATACGGGCTTTCCGCGTAAACAAAAAATTACATCCGAAGAAATCGGACTGGCACTGTCTGATTCAATTCAGGTCATCGTTCACGGCGTATTAAATGCTCTTGAAAATACACCTCCGGAATTGGTTTCAGATATTATTGGTAATGGTATTGTTTTAGCCGGTGGCGGAGCATTGATACGCGAGCTTGCTGCAAAAATTGAAACAGAAGTTCGCATACCTGTGCGAGTTGCCAAAGATCCTTTGACTGCAATCGCAACTGGCGGAGAAATGGCTCTCTCAGATCCGGATTTATTAGATAAAATTCAACTCGAAATGTAATTTCGAAATAAGTAGGTTCCCTATGACTGAAAAAAACAATGGTTCTCTTCAAGAGAAACGTAAGATTTTAATGACCTGTGCTCTTCCCTATGCCAACGGACCAATTCACTTAGGTCACATGCTTGAGCATATCGAAGCAGACATTTTCGCACGCTTTCAAAAAATGCGTGGGCACGAATGCGTATTTGTATGCGCTGACGACACCCATGGCACCCCGATCATGATCAAAGCTCGTGAACAAAAAATTACGCCTGAACAATTAATCGCTAAGTCTCATGCTGACCATATCAAAGATTTCGAAGATTTTTCGATCGGATTTGACCATTACGGTTCTACAAATTCTCAAGAAAATAAAGCTCTGTGCGAATTGTTTTACGAAAGATTCAGCAAAAAGGGGCACACAAAAAAGAAGCCCATCGAACAACTTTATTGCGATCACGATAAAATGTTTCTTCCGGATCGATTCGTCAAAGGGACATGCCCCAAGTGCGGAACTAAAGATCAATACGGCGATTCATGTGATTCGTGCGGAGCCACTTACTCTCCGAATGAATTAAAAGAACCTGGCTGTTCAATTTGCGGCACCAAACCGGTTAAAAAAAGTTCAGATCATATTTTCTTTAAATTAAATGATTTTAAGACTTACCTCATGGAATGGCTTCCAAAACACACAGCCCCAGAAGTTTCAAAAAAAATGATGGAATGGTTCAACGAAGACCTTCGCGATTGGGACATCTCTCGTGATGAGCCTTACTTTGGTTTTTCAATTCCGGGCGAGCCTGGAAAGTATTTCTATGTTTGGGTTGATGCTCCGATGGGATACGTTTCAACAGCGGATCAATGGGCGAAGAAAAATGGGCGCCAATTATCTGAATTCTGGGGGGCCGACGCCAAAGCTGAACTTTACCATTTCATCGGTAAAGACATTGTTTACTTTCACACGCTATTCTGGCCTGCTTTATTGAAAAGTGCTGATTTTAAATCACCGACGAATGTTTTTGTTCATGGTCACGTTATGGTGAATGGCGAAAAAATGAGTAAATCAAAAGGCACGTTCATTTCGACTCGAGTTTACTTGAATCACTTAGATCCGCAATTTTTACGCTATTACTATGCAACTAAAATTAACGGAACAATCGACGATCTTGATTTAAATTTTAATGATTTTGCTTCACGTGTGAATTCTGACCTTGTTGGTAAAATCGTGAATCTTGCGTCTCGTGGAGCTCAGATGTTATCGAAAAAAATCGACGGCAAGATGAGCACCCCAGATCCAGCGGGCGCCACCCTTTTACAAGATATTTTAGATCAAGCCGAATCGGTTGCAAAATTCTACGACGCCCGCGATTTTTCAAAAGCCACAACTTTGATTCGTGAAATGGCCGAACATACAAATAAATACTTCGATGATAAAGCTCCGTGGAAAACATTAGAAGCTGACCCTGCCGGAACCAAACAGGTTTTGACGACGACTTTGAATGCTTTCCGCCGAATCGCAATTTATTTAAAACCAGTTCTTCCAAAAATGGCAGAACAGGTTGCAAGCTTATTGAATGAAAAGCCCTATCAATGGTCTGATCTTTCAAAGGTTTTAACTGATCACAAAATCAATGATTACGCCCATCTCGCTCAACGTGTTGAAGCCGATAAAGTGGCCGCCATGATCGAAGAACAAAAAAGCATCTACGCAGCCATGACACCTACAAAAAAAACATCTGTGCCACTCGCAAAGCCTGCCGCTGACGAAAAACCTTCTGAAATCGAGTTCGATGATTTCATGAAAGTCGACCTTCGCGTTGGAAAGGTTATCGAAGCGGAAGAAATTAAAGAAGCTGACAAATTGCTTCGATTAAAAGTAGAAATCGCTCCGGGCGAAACGAAACAAATTATAGCGGGAATAAAATCTGCTTACTCGCCTGAAAAAATACTGGGTCGCCAAGTATTAATTTGCGCAAATCTTAAACCTCGCAAAATGAAATTCGGAATCAGCGAAGGAATGGTCTTAGCCGCCGGCGACGGAGGAAGTGATCTTTTTATTTTCTCACCCGACAGCGGCGCCAAAACCGGAAG
>JACCDQ010343916.1_pt1 | contig 24471 bp, 16 predicted proteins | sample 7446031 | NCBI WGS metagenome assembly JACCDQ01 (sample SAMN15323442, study PRJNA562643) | freshwater metagenome | isolation source: river surface water | place: USA:Blue River Watershed | collected 2017-08-17 | reverse complement strand
TGTAGCTAATGTAGCTACTGCACAAGAACTGCAATTGACCAACGCTCAAAATCAAGCTATCCCTTTTAATTTTAATCCTCAAACAAAACGCGTTGAAGCAACCGTTACTCTCCTTGCGGGCCTTAATACCTTCACGCTAACCGCCACTACGAATTGTGGCAGCAAAACGCAAGTTGTTCAAATTGAACAAGTAGCTTGTCAGTTACCAACCGTTCAGATCTTGAATGCGAGTGCCAACGTCAGTACCGTTCAGCAAGCTACTTATGCGCTCAATGCTACGCTGAGTGGTCATTTGAACAACAACCAAATTCAGATTTTGCACAACGGCATGTCGGTGAGTGGCTTCAATTTCAATCCCAATAATGGTTTGTTGCAACGCAGTATCAACCTGACCCCTGGAACAAACATTATCCGCATCAATGCAAGTAACGATTGCGGTAGCGCCTTTGATCAAATCACCATCAATTACGACGACTGCCGCACGCCACAACTCAGCTGGTTGCAACCCAACGCACCAGGCACCACCACCAATGTGGGCACACTTGCCCTCAGTGCCAAACTCGATGGCAGCACACAAAACGGCCAATTGCTCGTTTTGCACAACAATGTAGCGGTGAACAACGCACAGCTCATTGGCTCAAACATCTCTGCGAATATCACCCTTACAGCTGGCTTGAACAATATCCAGATCCGTTATACCAATTCCTGCGGAACTGACCTGATCACAACTTCGATCAATTTCCAAAATTGCACCCCACCCGCAATCGCAATCACGAGCCCAGCAATTAACAGCACACTCAACAATGCAGCTTTGCGTTTGCGTGCAACAGTAAGTAACGTGAGCAACCGCAACAATATCAAAGTGATTTTCAACGGGATTGAGCAAAATTCATTTACTTACACCGCCTCAAATAATGCAATTGAGCTCAATGCGCAATTGCTGCCGGGCGTCAATACGCTAACGATAACCGCCACCAATGATTGTGGGGCCGATGTCGAAACATTTACATATACCTTCGACGACTGCCTGACACCTAGCGTCAATATTTTAGGCAATTGGAACAACAATTCAAGTAACTCACCTCTTGTTGTCACGAATAGTAACTTCCCGCTGACTGCCACCATTCAAAATATGCCGAGTCAGATTGGATTGAGCCTCACCAACAATGGCTCACCAGTTGCTTTTGCTTTTTCGAACGGTAATTTCAATTCCGTAACTGGAAACCTCAGTTCAGTTTTGAGTTTGCAAACTGGTCTTAATCAAATTGTATTGACTGCTACGCGCAGCTGCGGGCAAACCAACAAAACGATTTTTGTGCGCTACGATAACTGTGTAGCACCGGTTCTTACCCTACTCCAACCAAGTGCAAGTGGCACCACTACCAGCTCGCCAAACTTAAACCTAATGGCTAATGTGAGCAACATTAGCAATAGCCAAGCCATTCAAGTCAAATTAAATGGAGCTAATGTGCCATTCTCGTTCATTAACAACCAAATCAATAGTGCTTTAAACTTAGTTCAAGGTTCGAATCAAATCAGCATTCAAGTTACCAATGCTTGTGGTACCGACAACGAAAATATTCAAATCAATTATACACAATGTCAGGCACCGCAAATTACTACTACTGCTGCCATTCCTAACGGAGCTACCACTAGCAATAATAGCTTTGCATATAGCGCAATTGTTTCCAATACTTTTGCCAATCAACTTCAATTAAACTTTAACGGACAAGCTCACAACTACAGCTTCAATAACAATAACCTTAGCGCTACATTTAACTTGCAGCCAGGCACCAACCTGATCAATTTAGTCGCTACGAATACTTGCGGCAGTGACATCGAAAATTGGAGCATCGTTTATGAACCATGTACCGCACCGCAAATAAGCAATATCAGTCCGTCTCCAACTTTACAAAGCGCTGATCAAGCCATCAATTTGAGTGCTCAAGTTGCTCAAATTACCAATGCCAATCAATTGAGTTTGTTGCATAATGGCGCTCCGATTTCCTTTAGTTTTCAGAATGGCACCGTTACAGCGAGCGTTCAGCTTTCCAATGGAAATAATTTGCTAACACTGAGTGCAACAAATAATTGTGGCGCTGATTTGCAAACTTGGAACATTAATTACGAACCTTGTGTTGTTCCGCAAATTTCAATTTCAAATGCTGGCCTAAACGGCAGCACCGTTGCCAATTCCGCACTATCGCTAAGCGCTCAAGCTATCGCGCTCAGTAGTGATCAAATCATGTTGTCATTGAATGGCCAAGCTGGACAACCATTTACGTTGCAAAATCAAACATTAAGCGCCTCGTTAAATTTAGTCCCTGGCCCAAATACAATCGTCATTCAAGGTAAAAATGCTTGCGACCGCACTAGTCAAACACTCAATATCAATTACGTGCCTTGCGCAGCCCCGCAGATTCAATTTGGACAAGCTGCTGGTTCGCTTACAAATCCAACCTTGCAGTTCAGTGCAACCGTGAGTGGCGTGATAAATGCCCAGAATGTCAATTTATTGTTGAACAACGCGGTAGTACCTTTTAATTTTCAAAATGGCGCGATCACTGCTACCCTTCAACTCATCAACGGATCGAATATAGTTACACTTGCCACACAAAACAATTGCGGTGTTGCCTCTGAAAATGTTACCTATACCTACACTGCGCCTTGTATACAACCTAGTGTGGAAATTACGAGCCCGGCAGCTGGCGTTTTAAGCGCTACCAACCCAAACTTGATTGTAATTGCAACGGTAACACAAATCGCTGAAGTAGCTGCCATTCAAGTTCTCAACAATGGCATTACACAAACAAACGGGACCCTCTTCGGCAATCAGTTCAGTATTCCATTAGTTTTATCGGCAGGCAACAACAACATCAGCCTCAGCGCAACAAATACTTGCGGCACCGATACCAAAACAAGAGACATCAGCTACCAACCCTGCTCGATTCCACAAGTGATCTACAACATGGACCCGAACGGACACACCACCAACCAGTCTATTTTTACCTACAATGCCCAAATATTGAATTACACCAGCAGCATGACTGTTACGCTTTCGATGAATGGCGAGCTGCTCACGGGTTTCAGTAACAACCTCGGCAATATCCTGGCAGAAATCAGTCTAATTCCAGGCCTCAACAACCTCACCATCACCGTTACGAATGATTGCGGCACCTTGACCGACATATATTTAGTGACATACGACGGGACAGGCGGCGAAGGCATCATGACCAACCCGAATGGGAACAAGCAAGCTGAGGGCAAAGAAGACAACTTCAGTTCCCCAGCAAATGTAAATACACCGGTACCATCTGCACCAAGGCCAGTAACCCCAAGACCAGCGCCAACTCCCGCTCCTGTGGCTCCAAAACCAGTTGCTCCGAAGCCAACACCGGCGCCTGCTCCTGTGGCTCCGAAACCAACTCCTGCTCCTGTGGCTCCAAAACCAGTTGCTCCAAAACCAACACCGGCGCCAACCACTCCAAAACCAGTGGCTCCAAAACCAACTCCTGCTCCTGTGGCACCGAAACCAGTTGCACCGAAACCAACACCGGCGCCAACAACACCCAAACCGGTAGCGCCAAAACCGACCACCAGCCCGGCGCCAAAACCAACTCCGGCACCTGCACCAACAAAGCCGGCGACTCCAAAACCAAGCGCTCCGGAGGCGACTCCGAAACCAAAACCAACCAATGAAAATACAAACACCAAAGGAGGAGGTCGATAGACCTCCTTTTTTGTGTTCAAATACTTGGGGCTCTGCTCAAATCTTCATATATTCGCAATCTTAAAATTGAACTCAAATGGCATTAATCGGTAAAATTCGCGCAAAATCTGGCTTACTAGTAGCAATGATAGGCATCGCCTTGTTAGCTTTCATCCTCAATGATTACCAAAGTTTATTTGGCATTGGCGAAGGTGAATACGGCATAGGCCTCGTTTTTGGAGATAAAGTAGATCCTGCATCATACAGCATTGCAAGTGCTAAGTTTCAAGAACAAGAGCGCAATCAGGCTGCACAAAACAGCAAAGAATTCACCGAAACCGACATGGAAGCTTCCAGCGACAAAGCTTGGAACTTCATGGTAGACTCCACTATCTTGAGCAAAGAATACGAAAAACTAGGTATCGGCGTTACCGACCGCGAGTTAGACGCTTATTGGTATGCAAAAGACGGCTTCAACGTATTGCAAGACCTCGCTCAGTTTTTTACGGATTCACTTACAGGTATCCAAACGCCACAATCTATTGAAAATGGCCGTGTCAAACTCAAAGCAACCTTAGATAACCTCAAAAAATCTAAAGAAGCACAAGCTGTTGATCAATGGAATGGTTTCAAATCATACCACACTGATCGCCGCAAGACAGAAAAATACTTTGGCTTGCTCAAGCAAGGTGTTTACGTCACTGACCTAGAAGCCGAAGATCAATACTATGCCAACAACGAAAAGAAAACAATCTCCTTTACAGTGCGTCGTTACACCGAAATTTCTGATGCGGACATCAAAGTTTCTGAATCTGAAATCAAAGCATTCTATGAAGCACACAAAGGCGACAAAAAATACCTCGTGCGCAACGCAAGCCGCGACGTCAAAATGTTCGATGTCAATATTCGCCCATCAAAAGCTGACTCAAGCGTATTCACCAACAAAATGAATACACTCCGTGCAGGCTTCTCAGCAAGCACCAATGATTCTGCTTTCGTTGCCAAAAACAGTGAAACACCAGTTTACTTCAGCGACAAACGCGCTACTTCAGTACCAGAAGGTCATCCGAAAGCAGATCGCTACCAGACTTACCCAATGAGCCTAGACACCATCTTTAAAACAGCTGCATTAGGTCAATTAGTTGGTCCTTATGTTTCTAAAGAAAAAATGGTTTTATCGAAAGTCATTGGCTTTACTCCATCTAGCCTCAAAGCACGTCACATCCTGATTTCTACCAACAGCAGCAAAGACGAAAAAGTAATAGCAGCCAAAAAGAAAACAGCTGATAGCATCGCAAAAGTTTTAAATAAAACAAACTGGGATGCAATGGCCAAAAAATACTCAGAAGATCCAGGGTCAAAAGACAAAGGCGGTCTTTATGAAGACTTCCTCGAAGGCGACATGGTCAAGGAATTCGGTGGCTATTGTGCTACAGCTCCAATCGGAAAAGTTGGGGTAGTGAAAACTGATTTCGGTTTCCACATCATTGAAGTACTTGAGCGCGGCACCAGCAAATTCCCTTTACTCGCCTCAATTAGCGTTACATTCAAGCCATCAGACGAAACTGTAGCCAACATGGAAAGCGAAGTCAACGGCATCCTCATGAAACTTGAACGCAAAATTTCTAAAGAAGAAGACCCGTTCAAAAAAGCAGCACTTTTCGATACCATCGTAACCCGTGCTAACTATGCACCACGCGTCATCCAAATCGAAGACAAAGCTCCAAAAGTATTTGGTTTCACCACTACTATGGCTCGTGACCGCGTCTTAGAAATGGCTTACGCCGAAGATGCAACTGTGGGCACCATGACCCTTTCTCCGATTCGCGACAAAGAAAAATACGTCATCGCCATGATCAGCGCGATTCGCCCTGAAGGAGAGCCACTTTTTGAAAACGTTCGCGCTCAAATGGAAAGAGAACTCATCCAAGAGAAAAAAGCAAAACGTTTCATGAATCAAATGGCTGGTAAGTCTTTGCAAGCTATCTCTAAAAAATTCAACACGCCTGTAATCGATGCTGAAGTTACTTTTGGTAATCCACAAATCTCCAATGCTGGCTACGAACCTACCATCATTGGTAACTTGTTCTCAGGAGCGCTTAAAAAGGGTGAGCGCACGCTTCCACTCAAAGGTGAATCAGGTGTTTACGTGATCCAAATCAAGTCGAGCACGAAAGCTCCAGCTACAACCAATTTCCAAGCAGAAAAAGACCAACTCATGCAAGGTTTAGCCAACCAAGTAGAAGGTCAGGCAATGGGTGGTTTGCGCAAAAAAGCCGGAGTTGTAGACAACCGCAAGCTTTCTGAGCTCGGCGTTCGTTTATAATATGACTAAAGCCGAAATTCGTCAGCTTTACAAAGCCAAGCGAGCTCAGCTAAGCCCTTTCGATATCACTAAAATCTCAGCACAAGTGCAAGCACTTGTGCTGGATTCTTTACCTTTCTCTTCCAAATACGTCAGTATCTTTTTACCTATTGAACGGCAAAAAGAAATTTCTACCTACGGTTTACTCGAAGACATTATATTGAAAGGTGGTCATCCTGTGTTGTCTAAGGCCAACTTTAGCGACCACAGCCTGACGCTCTACCACTACGAGCACCCAAGCCAGTTAGAAATCAGTTCATATGGTATTCCAGAGCCCAAACACGGCCGAACCATACTCGCCAATAAGCTAGATTACGTATTTGTACCTTTACTCGGCATCAATTCAGAAGGTCAGCGCGTTGGGTACGGCAAAGGTTTTTATGACCGCCTACTTAAGCAGTGCAAACCTGATTGCTTATTTATAGGGCTCCATTTATTTGATGAGTTTGTATCTATAGCAGATTTGCATCCGGACGACATGCCGCTGCACCTCTGTTTTACCCCAGGAGGAATTTATGATTTCAGAAAATAAAAATCAAGGAAGGTTTCATTTACTGGCTATCTTATTGATTCCAGTAAATTTAGTAGCGCTTTTTTTAATCCCTTCCTATTTATGGTGGGCAAAGGGCGCTATTATTGGTGGTTCTGTTGCGTTTACTTATTTGGTTTTGAAGAAGACTTCTTAACCCAAACGCCGTCGGCCTCAAAATTCAATTCTATCTTAGGTGCAGTAATCTGATCGATTTCTGATTGAGGTGCTTTGGCATCTTCTAAGAAATGTTTTTGTAGCTCAATTGAAAGGGTATCATAGTATGCTTTACCATGAAAATAGGCCACTGAATTGATTTCGGTGGCAGGTGGTACAAGAAAGTGGTCCTTGAAGCGCACGCGAATGAGCTCACCGTTGCTTGGCTGCACATTGACCCAACAACCCGCGCTCTGACACACACCAACTAATGGTGCAGAAAAGGTGAAAATATCATTTTTGGGATTGGCCTGAAAAGCAACAAGCATTTGATCTAGGGTAAGTGCTTGAGTTGAATCTACGGCAACAGGGCCATAGTGCTTATAAGCAATTTGTGAGTTCTTACAACTAGACAAGGTCAAGGCAAGTGCGGCTACCGCAACAAAAAATATTTTCATAACTGAAAAGAAAGTGGCTTAAATTATTGGAGGAAGTTGTCAAAAAATGAACCGAGGTCATAAGCGCGATCGGCGACTTGAACGTTGGAGATTTGATTGGCTCCCAAGAAACGAAGAATAACGCGTCTTGAATTGGCATCGTTAGTCAGCATGTGGAAAGTAGCAACGTGTGATTTAGCATTGAAATCAACTGTAAACATATTCGTGTAATATTTGGCGTACATGATGACGTTTTCTTCGGTGACCTCAGCAGGCAAAGTCAGTTGGATATGGCCAGAAGCGATACCTCCTTTGAGCTCAGCTAGATTAGCAGCTGTTGCACTGAGTGTTTTTTGACCAAAAACGAGCAAATTGAGCCCTAATGCCAATACGAGAAGAGTTAGTTTTTTCATGGGGTAAATTTAGATTAGCATAAAACTACAAAATATTTCAATAATTTGGTGCTGTGGTAGATTTAATCTTACAATACCAAGCGCTTAACCCAGAAGCTGGTTGTGATGAAGCAGGAAGAGGTTGTTTAGCGGGGCCAGTTGTTGCCGCTGCAGTCATACTCGACCCGACAAGACCCATCGCCGCACTCAATGATTCCAAAAAACTCAGCGCCAAAAAACGCGCTGCGCTGCGCGAAGAAATCCTTGAAAAAGCACTTTGTTTCGGAATTGGCGTAGTGGATCATCTCGAAATTGACCAAATTAACATCTTAAATGCCAGCATCTTGGCGATGCACAGAGCCATAGCCCAGTTACAAATTCAACCCGCCTTTATTTTGGTCGATGGCAACCGTTTCAAGCCTTATGGACAAACCCCATTTGCCTGCATGATCAAAGGAGATGCCCGTTTTTCAAGTATTGCCGCAGCAAGTATCCTTGCTAAAACGCATAGAGACGAACTCATGACCAATTTACATCAAGCGTATCCTCAATATGCTTGGGCACAAAATCAAGGCTACCCCACGATTGCCCACCGCAATGCAATTGCTCAATTTGGGCCATCACCTCATCACAGAATGACTTTTCAATTATTAGCTCGAGACCAACAACTTGGGCTTTTTGACTAACTTTGAGAAAAAACGCATGCGCCAACGTCTAGTTCTACTCATTCTCGGTATTTTGGCCCTCGGCTGGGTTGTATTCAGCTCCTACGACCTCCTCTCCAACGAAAACCTTGTTGACTTCAGAACCTACTTCAATCCAAAAGATCAAGCGGTCTATATTGTACAAGACCCGCAAGCGCTGGACTGGGAAAATGAAAGAATGGTCACGACCGAACTCAATGAAAGTTTGTACTATACCATAGTCAAAAAAGCGAAAGAGCCAGTCACCCTTTTCTTTAGTGCAAAATCTACCAAAATACTCATCGAAAAGAAAGGCAATTGGACCCAAAAAGACATCAAAAACCTCTTTGAAAATGGACTGTTCCCACTGCAACTTGGCAAGCTCAAGCAATTTGAATTTGGCAAACTTCACGGCAAATACAACCGCAACCAATTACTCATCTTCGAAGGCGAACTGCCTTCGGCCGAACCGCTCCGATTCAATGTAAGTGCAAAGGCAAGTTATGCTTGGCTCAAATGGGATCAGGACAAACAAATCCGCCTGACAGAAACCTATTGTAAAAAGGACGCCAAGTACCGCTACGTCAAATACCGAAATCCGAACCCGGCACTCCGTAAACAAGACGATCAAGCGCTTTTTGCGGCCGTCATTCCAGATTTTTTCAAGCGCTATTACTTCTATGAAAAATCATATGCACAGCAACTAGATCCTGCATTTGCCAAAAGCCCATGGTTCAAATGCATAGACCACGGCTTTGTGCACCTTCAGCAAGACAGCTCGAGTTTAGTCATCTTTGATTTTCAAGAAAATTCAAACCCGATTCAAACCCTCAACGAATTTTTCAGAAAAGAAGAACTCAATACCGAAAGTGCAACTTACAACAACTTGCAATTTTCAAGCATCATTAGCGACTCCAAAACAACTTGGCATTTAGCAACTTATGGTCAGTTTGGTTTGGCAAGCCCTAGTAAAACACTTTTGGATCAAGCGCTCGCCTCTGCCACGCTCGGGCAAACACTTTCTCAGGACGAGACCCAGACCAAACGCTTCTTTGCCAATATGCCAAGTAAGGTGAGTGCACGTTGGGTAGACGCCAACCAAAAGAAAACGGTTACGCTGCTCGGTCGGCAAATTATCGAAACGAGTTACCAAAAACTCAATGCACAAACCCTAGAGCAACAAGACAAAATTAGAGACTACTTTGTCATGAACCCTGGCTTCCGAATCTTGCAATTTGCAGCCTTTGCGGAACGTGGCAACGTGATTGCCTTGACAGAAAATCATCAATTGGTTGGCTACATCAACGGTTTGCGCAAATGGGAAAAGGACCTAAGCCAGGATGTCCTCGAACTCTATCAAATCAGTGGCTACGCCCAACTCGTTTGTGTTCAATTTGAACACGAAGCCCAATTGTTTGACAAAACAGGGCGCTTGGTATATCGCCTCACACACGATGCAGGCACCCGCATTCAGGTGCTAGACAACAAAGGCAAAAAAGAATTCATTTGCGCCGGCAGTTCAAATAATGTGCAATTATATTCCGAAACCGGAGGCTTGATCAAGCAATTTAGTTTGGGCAGCAAGGTGCGTCAGCTGCATAGTTATAAGCAAAGCGGAAAAGCATATGTAAGTATATTAACGGACAACCAACATCAAATTATCGATATCACAAAACGCAAAGCAGCCATGAAGCAAAATGCGGATTCCACCTACGTTTTGGTTGGAAATACAAGCGCTGCATTTGCCGTCAAAATCGAGAAAACCACAGCAACTGTACTTTCTTTGAATGGGCAAAAACAATTTGAGGTGCCTAGTCGCGTTGAATGTGTCGGATCGTATATGCAAGCAGCAAACCAAATAATTATCTTTAAACGCAACCGCAGTCTTTATGCCTTCAATGCAAAAGGGCAGCGTGTTTGGGAAAAAACGCTAGATGCCGTAGAAATCTCGGATGTTTCGAGCTTCTATGGTCCTAACAACCAAAGTATTTTAAGTGCAATTGATGCCGTAGGCAACCAAATCTACCTTCTAGACGACTTAGGTCGAGACCTGGACACCGATAAGCGTCATGGCCAGCAAGAAGTACAGCTGAGTTCTTTTGGGAACAACGCCTATTCAATTACCACATTTTTAGGATCTTATATCATTCAATACAACAAACAATGAGAAAATTAACCTGGTCATTTTTAATATTGCTCACCAGCTTACAGGTACAAGCCCAGGCATATTTGGGCGTAAGCACCAGTAATTACGCTGGCGCGATGGGCAATTTAGTCAATCCTGCATCTTTTGTAGACGGACGCTACAAAATGGACCTAGCCTTGCCGGCTTTGAACCTATTTACCTATCAAAATTTTGGTTACTTTTCTGCAGATGCCATGCGCGCCGAACAAGGCAATGGTGGCTATTGGTGGGCCAAATCTTTGACAGACACCGCCGTACTCAACGCTTGGGCTTATCCGTCATCAACATTTATTGACCGCCTTATTGTACACAATTACAACGCAGGCTCGAATGGCGTTTTAGGTGCCAATATCAATTTCAGACTCGACTTATTTAATTTGGCTTTCCATATTGGCGAAAAACGATCATTAGGCCTATATGCCAATTTGCGCTCCATAACCAACGTAGACAACATGGATCCTAAATTGGCAGTTTTGTCTGAAGAAGGCTTGGAGTATCCGGCCCTATGGAACATGCAACTCAACGAAGAACTTGTCAATGTCAACCACCTCACTTGGAGTGAAATCGGCTTCAATTACAGCCAAGTGCTCATCGACAACAAAGAACATTTCTTAAAAATTGGCATCAGCCCAAAAATCTTACTCGGCTTTGCAAGCGCATATGTGCATACCAAAGATTTTAGCTACAACCTCATCAACGAAGATACCTCACAATACCTGGCTGGTACATTTGATTATGGCTATTCCAAAGAAGTTGGCGATTTCATATCTGCTGGCGTGAACGGCCAAATTGATCAAAATAATATTGCTAGCTACCTCAAACCGGGCTCAATTGGCTTCGGACTCGATTTAGGAGCAGTATACGAATGGCGACCAAATTACGCTAAATACAAATACGATATGGACGGCAAAACCGACCTCTGGATGCGCAATGAAAACAAATACAAAGCGCGCGTAGGTATTTCGATGCTAGATATGGGTGGCATGAAATTTACCAAAGGAGGCTTGAGCCGCAACTTCGTTGTGAATTCCAGCTCACTTTTTGACTTGCACCGCTTTGAGAGTTCAAGCGACCTCGAAACCTTTGATATGGTCATCGACTCCCTGATCAATGAGTCCACTGCTGCGGGCAATTCCGAATGGGTGTCGCTACAAGACCCCGCACAAACATTTCTCATGCGTACACCAACTGCAATGAGTCTACAACTAGACTACCACATTTGGAGCTACTTTTATGTGAACGCAACTGCGATGCTGAACATGATCCCTAAAAACAAGGACACCAAAGTCAATGTAGCTAGCCAATTCTCCCTGACTCCAAGCTTTGACAGTCCTTACTTTGGACTCTACTTCCCTATTGCCTACAACAAATACAGTGGCTTGCGTACCGGATTGGCAACGCGCATCGGTCCAGTTATTTTAGGTATGAACGACATGCATTTGCTGCGCGCAAAAGGTGAAATCAGCGGCGTTGATTTTTATGCTGGATTGCGCTTACCTATTTTGTATCACCGCGTCAAGGACAAAGACAAAGACAAAGTCTCTGACAAAATGGACGAGTGTAAAAATGTACCGGGCACCTGGGCCTTCTTGGGCTGCCCAGACACCGACGGCGATGGCATTCCAGATTCAGAGGATGACTGCGTTACGGTTGCTGGCCTCAAAGATTTCAAAGGCTGCCCAGACACCGACGGCGACAAAATCATTGACTCAGAAGATGCCTGCCCAACGGTTGCCGGCCTCAAAGAATTCAAAGGCTGCCCAGACACCGACGGCGACAAAATCATTGACTCAGAAGATGCTTGCCCAACTGTGGCAGGTGTTGCAGCCTTGAAAGGTTGTCCTGATAAAGATGGCGATGGCATTACAGATGCCGAAGATGTTTGCCCAGATAATGCTGGTCCGAAAGAAAATCAAGGCTGCCCAGACCAAGACAACGACGGCCTCTTTGATTATGTAGACAACTGCCCAACGGTAGCAGGTCCGAAAGAAAACCAAGGTTGCCCTTGGCCAGACACCGATGCAGACGGCTTGCTCGACAAAGACGACGACTGCCCGAACCTTGCTGGTCCTAAGGCCAACAAAGGCTGCCCTTACAAAGACTCCGATGCCGATGGCTTGCTCGACAAAGACGACGACTGCCCGAACACACCGGGTCCGAAAACCAACAAGGGCTGCCCAGTTATTGAGCAAGCGGTCATTGAAGTGCTCAAAACTGCCTTTGACAACCTCGAGTTTGAATCGGGCAAAGACATCATCTTTGAGAGCTCTAAACCTTCTCTCAACGAGCTTGCAACAGTTCTCAAGAAGAAAACAACTTGGAAACTTGAAATTGCAGGTCATACCGATAACGTCGGCGACGACAACGGCAACTTGGTACTCTCCAAAAAACGTGCGGAGGCGCTCAAAGCGTATCTGATCAGTCAAGGAGTAGAAGAAGCGCGTTTACTAACGCTTTACTTCGGTGAAACCAAGCCTATCGCTACCAACGATACGCCAGAAGGTCGTCAGAAAAACCGACGCGTCGAGATGAAAATCGTTTTCGAATAAACAACAAAATATCAAATCTTAAAAAGGGAGGCCCAAAAGCCTCCCTTTTGTATTTCAGCACATTGGGCTCCAATGTTAAGCCCATGTTAACAAAAAGGCGCAGCTTATTAATGCTTTATTAATCTTTGATTAATGTAATCGTCAAGATACAAATTGACCTTTGCACTATTATTTAAAGCTAACAAATGAAGTATTTTACACTTGCCCTCACCCTATTCCTTGTCGGACTATTTTCAAGCACTGCTACTGCACAAACAGGCGCTATAGCTGGCTCTGTTAAAGATGACAACAACAACCCCGTTAAGGAATTTACTGTTCGTTTAAACATTGCCAATAAAGCAACTGTCGATTTCGAAAAAGGCACTTTTCTTTTCAGTGCACTCGCCGCCGGAACCTATACTGTAGAAATCAAAGCTCCGGGTTTTGAAACTTTTAAATCAGAAAACATCGTTGTAACTGAAGGCCAGACCGCAAATACACAAGCTGTTCTCAAAACAAAGTCTCAAACCACCGGAGATGTCCGCGTGGAGCGCAAATCAGACAAGAACAAAGGTGACATGGAGGTGACCAAAATGCAAATCAATCAAGCAGGGGTTGTCGACGGCATCAATAAAAATGCATTCATCAAGACCCCAGACTCTCGCGTATCACAGGTATTCAAACGCGTGAGTGGCGCAAGTGTACAAGACAATAAATTTGTTGTCGTTCGCGGACTCTCTGACCGCTATAACTTTGCGCTCATTAACGGTGCGCCGCTACCAAGTACAGAAAGTGACCGCAAAGCCTTTTCTTTCGATATTTTCCCATCCAATATGCTCGAGAATCTTTTCATCATGAAAAGTGCAACCCCTGAACTACCAGGAGAATTTGCCGGTGGTGTCATCGATATCAAAACAGTTGAACCTAGATCAGAAAAATTTCAAAATATTCAAATCGGGATGGGCTATAACACCATCAGCACCCTAAAAGATTTCAAAACCTATAACGGAGGAGCTACTGATATCACAGGCTTTGGCACCAATGCAAGAAGCATTCCCGATGGATTGCCAAGCACTGCTGAATTTGCCTCATTAACCGCGCAGCAAAAAGCTGACCTTGCTAAATTGATTCCTTCCAATTGGTCTACATCTCGTGGAACTGCTTTGCCAAACGGTAGTTTACAATATAGTGTGGGCAATAAAGTGAAGCTACAAGACAAAAAAAGCATGTCTTATGTGTTTGCCTACTCTTATAGCAACGCCAACAATTTTAGCTTAGTGACACGCCGTGAGTTTGAAGAACAAGCTACAGGTGTAGTCACCAAAAATGAACTCAAAGATTCTGCCTACACCAAATCTATTCTCAATACAGGATTGCTCAATTTGAAATTTGACTTGGGTAAAAAAACAGAATTGCAACTCAAGACTTTGTATTCCGTTTCATCTGACGACAAAGTAAACACCCGTCAAGGTAAACGAGACATGGACATCGAATCGATGTACAACGAGCGTTCTACCAACATCTGGTACACCCAAAATAACTTGCTTACCACACAATTATTAGGAAAACACGATTTCAAAGACGACTGGAAGTTCAACTGGACGGTTGGTTACAGCAATGTGAAGCGCGACATCCCATTTTTACGTCGTATGGTTTATCAGCAAGTAGATACCACTTTACCTTATTTCGCCGTCATTCAGAACAACGATATTTCTACACTCGGTGCAGGAAATATGTTCTGGTCTACCATGAATGAAAATATCGCAAGCGCACGCTATGACCTCAGCAAGCAAGTTGGTGGAGACGACTCCAAAAACTACCTCAAATTTGGAGGCTTCCATCAGTACAGAGGCCGTGACTTCGCAGCGCGCAACCTCGGCTTTTCAAAATACGACCCAGCAGGTTCATCGTCTTTCAATTCTAATTTGTTATTGCAACCTGAAGACCAAATTTTTTCGAGTGAAAACCTTGGTTTAATGGCCAATGGAGATGGAGGTTTCAAGCTAGAAGAAGGTACAAACGTAGACGACAGCTACGATGCATCCTCTTTACTTAACGCAGTTTATGCCATGATCGATACGAAAGTGTTCAGCAAGCTTCGTGTTGTAGGTGGTGTGCGCGCAGAAGCCTACCAACAAAAGTTTCATTACATTGAGTTTGGTTCAAATGCAGATAAATATCTAGATACCACCGTTATTGATCTTTTGCCTTCGCTTAACTTAACTTACAAATTTACTACGCGCTTTCAGTGGAGAGCAAGTGCTGCACGTACGGTAAGCCGTCCGGAGTTCCGAGAACTTGCACCGTTTACATTCTATAACTTCCTCAATGACAACTTAGCGTCTGGAAATCCACAACTCAAGCGCGCCACCATCAATAACTACGATACCCGCTTGGAATATTTCCCAGGGAAAGGTCAGGTGATCAGTGTTTCTGGTTTTTATAAAACCTTTGTGAATCCGATTGAATTATTGCTCAGAACCGGAACATCCGGAACCCCTGAATTATATTTCAATAACATTTCAAAGGCTACAAGCTACGGTGCCGAACTTGAGTACCGCATGAATTTAGGCTGGATGAATCGTACAGATTCCAATTCTGTTTTCTCTAGAACTACATTCTATACCAATGCTTCTTTGATCCGCTCAGCTGCTGACCTCAGCGCTTTTGCAGGCCTCGAAGAATATCCAGGGTCAACAAGACCACTACAGGGTCAGTCTCCGTACATCTTAAATGTAGGTCTCTTCTACGAAAGTCAAAAAGACCTTGTTGTGAATTTCTCATACAACTATGTTGGGCAGCGCATTGCTATTGCGGGCAGCATCCAAGAACCAAGTGTTTGGGAAAACGGCCGCCACGTACTCGACTTCCAAATTGGCAAGACCTGGAAAGATAAATACGAGCTCAAGCTAAACTGTGCTGACCTTCTAGCACAAGACTTGATTTTCTTCCAAGATATCAACAAGAACAAACGCTATGACAAAGGCGTGGATAGCGCTTGGCAAGAAATCACCTTTGGACAAACCATTACCTTGAACTTCAAATACAAGTTCTAAGTTGTCAATGTTAAGGAATTGTTCCAAATGCTTAACACACATTTAAAGCAAACTTAAGGGAGCTATAACTTAACCCGACTGATAACGCATGAACTTTGCATCAGATAAAATTTAAAAAAGATGAAAAAAATTTACACCCTCTTGACTGCCCTTTGCCTTGGCTCTGTAGCTATGGCTCAGGATGCCTTCTGGACTCCGACCACTTACCGTGGCGCTTTTCCAGTAACAGACAACACGCCTGCTACAGACTGGACGTCTGGCTGGGCAAATTTTGACCCGGAAAACACAGTTTATCCGGCAACAGTGACTACTGTTTCTGCCGACATCACCACCAACACAACATGGAGTGGTGTGGTTAAGCTCATGAACAAAGTTTATGTCAAAAACAATGCTACTTTAACAATTGCACCAGGAACAATCATCCGCGGCGATAAACTTACACAAGGCACACTTCTTATTACGCGTGGCGCTAAAATCATTGCAGATGGAACAGCCGCCAACCCCATTGTATTCACTTCTAACGAAGCCGTAGGCGCTCGTAACGAAGGTGACTGGGGTGGTTTGGTCCTCTTAGGCTTGGCAAAGAACAACCAACCTGGTGGTGTTGCAAACATCGAAGGAATTGTGCCAACTACAGACTCTCAGTTTGGTGGTAATTTTGACAACGACAACTCAGGTACCTTGCGATACGTGCGCATTGAGTTCGCTGGGATTGCACTTGAGCCAAACAAAGAAATCAACGGCATCACTTTTGGTTCTGTTGGTAGCAGTACAATAGTAGATTACGTACAAGTTGCATTCTCTGGCGACGACTCTTTTGAGTGGTTTGGCGGAACTGTTAACTGTAAGCACCTTATCGCTTACCGTGGTCTTGACGACGATTTCGATACCGATTTTGGTTACAGAGGAAAAGTTCAGTTCTTCCTTTCTATCCGCGACAAAGACATGTCTGATGCTGCGGGTGACTCCAACTCTTTTGAATCTGACAACGATGCAGCTGGATCTACAGCTCAGCCTAAAACAGCTCCAATTTTCTCTAACGGAACATTGGTTGGTCCTAAAGGAAACGGTACGACTGCACTTCCTGTTGGCGAAAAATTTGAAAAAGCTTTCCGCTTGCGCAGAAATACAGCTACTTCTGTTTTCAATACACTTGTAACGGGTTGGGAAAAAGGTTTATCTATCGAAGGTACACCAGTTGTAAACAATGTAAACGGTGATACCCTTGTTTTTGGTCACAACTCTTTGAGCAACTTCAATCCAAATACGAATACGATTTATAACGCGGGTACTTCTGGAGGTGCAGCTTCTACAGCAGCATTCTACCTTTCTTTCATGGGTCCAGATGGAAACGACACAACAGCAACTCTTGCTCAAATCAATTGGGTGAATTTGTTTACAGCACTTGGTGTTACACCAGATGCACGTTTGGCAGCTGGTTCAGTTGCAGCCTCTAACGGAAACTTCATGAATGCTAAATTTTATTCTGTTGCTACACCAGTTGTTGCTACAAATAACTTCACTTACTGCCAAGGCGCTACAGCAACAGCTTTAACAGCTACAGCATTATCTGGAAATTCACTTCGTTGGTACACACAGCCAACTGGCGGCACCTACACTACAACTGCACCTGTTCCTAGTACAACTACTGCTGGTACTTACACTTATTATGTTTCTCAGGCCAATGCTAATAACGACGAAAGTATGCGCGCTGCCATTACCGTAGTTGTCAATGCACTTCCTGCAACGCCAGTGATTACGGCAAGCGGTTCTACAACATTCTGTACAGGTGGGTCTGTAGACCTTACTTCAAGTGCAAGTGCAGGAAACGTTTGGTCTACCAACGCTACCACTTCAACCATTACTGTTTCAACTACAGGTAACTACTCAGTTACTGTAACCGATGCAAACGGTTGTTCAAGCGCTTCAACACCAATTTCTGTAAACGTTTCTAACGCTCCAGCTCCAACTATCAGCGCATCTAGTACACAAGCGTGTTCTGGTGATGTGGTAACGGTTACCGCATCTGCAGCTGATTCTTATTTATGGTCTTCAGGTGAAACAACACAAAGCATCCAAGTGAGTGCAACAGCAACAGTATACGTTACTGTAACGAATGCAAACGCTTGTAACGGTGTTGGTCAATCTGCAACTACCAACATTACCTTTACAGCAACACCAACTGCCGCAGGTTCTTTCACAAGTGCTGGCAACGTAGTTACCTTTACCAACACGTCTACAGGTGCAACTGCTTACTCTTGGGATTTCGGTGACTTCACCAACTCATCAGCTATGGCTCCTGCACATGCATACGCTGCAAACGGAACATATACAGTAGTGCTTACCGCTATCAATGGCAACTGTACAAGTACAACTTCTTTTGAAATCTCAATTGAAGTCGGAATGGAAGAAGCTACAGCCTTGAACTTCATGGTATACCCTAACCCTGCTACTGAGCAAGTATTGGTTGCCTTTGAAAATAACTCAGCTGGTACTTTGAACATCACTGACGCAACCGGACGTTTGGTTTACTCAGTACAAATCACTGAAGTTGGTTCTGTATTACTCCCTGTGAATGTAAGCGAACTCGCAGCAGGTAGCTATACTGTACAACTGATCAGCGACAATCAAGTAGGTATCAAACACCTCATGATCCGCAAATAATTGACAAACAAATCAAGAGGGGGTTTTTAAAGCCCCCTCTTTTTTTAAATATTACTAACGATGGAAAACACAAAAGGACATACCATACTGATCGTTGACGACGAACCAGACATCTTAGAGTTTTTATCGTACAATGTGCGCAAAGAAGGATACAAAGTTTTTACTGCCAGCAATGGCATAGAAGCACTTCGTCTCGTGCAACAAATCAATCCATCGCTTATTTTACTCGATGTCATGATGCCTAAAATGGATGGCATAGAAACTTGTCAGGTCATTCGAAAAGACTTGAATATGGTTCAGCCCGTCATCGCATTCTTGACTGCACGCACCGAAGATTACGCACAAATAGCCGGTTTTGAAGCAGGTGCTGACGACTATATCAATAAACCCATCAGACCGCGTTTGTTGATCAGTAAAATTGAATCGCTTTTACGCCGACTCAAAAACAAAGAAGGCGCAGAAGGCGCAACGAATATCCTCATTGACCGCGATCGATATGTTGTGGAGCTTGATGGAAAAGAATTACAATTGCCAAAAAAAGAATTCGAATTACTAGAACTTCTCGCAAGCAGACCAGGAAAGGTGTTCAACCGTGATCAAATACTTGCAGTTGTCTGGGGCAACGACACCATTGTTGGTGAACGCACGATCGATGTGCACATCAGAAAATTACGCGAAAAGCTCGGAGATGCGTATATTCGTACCATAAAAGGCGTCGGATATACCTTCAATGACAAGTGAGAAAAGCTAGACCAAGTTTCCTGATTTTAAGTGGCAGTATTTTATTTTACGTACTGACCTTTCTTTTCACCCTGTTTGTACATTTACAACTTGTCACCCTGAGCAATACACTGCTCTTTTTAATCCCGCTCGTTTCCGGGATTTTTGCTTATACCATCTTTTACTACATCATCAAGCGATTTTTGCAATATCGCATGAGCCTGATCTACCGCAGTATTCAGACCTTAGAAAGTGAGCAGCGCAAAGACCAATCTATTGATGAGCTCGTAGACCAAGGCGAACAAGATGTCAAAGCATGGAAGCAAATACGCAACCAAGAAATCGCAAAACTCAAAGAACAAGCGGCATTCAGAAAAGAGTTTCTAGGCAATTTAGCACATGAGCTCAAGACGCCTGTTTTTTCCATTCAAGGCTATATAGATTCTTTACTAGATGGTGGCATGGAAGACCCTGCTATCCTCAAAACATTTTTAGAGCGCGCCTCTAAATCTACTGAGCGCATGACCCATATCCTCGAGGACCTCGATCAGCTCACCAAACTCGAACTCGAGCGCATACCGCTAGACATCCGTAGCTTTGACTTCTTAGAATTAGTGAAAGAAACCTATGAATCTTTAGAACTCATCGCAAAAGAGAAAAACTTCAGGCTCACCATAGACGCCTCTGACCCGTATTGTTATGTCAATGCAGACCGCAACAAACTCTCTCAAGTTTTGCTTAACCTCACAAGCAATGCAATAGCTTACGGAAAGGTCAGCGGCATGCTCTGTGTGAGTGTAGTCCAGATAGACAATACCTATAATATTCAATTTAAAGATGACGGTGCTGGTATAGAACCACAGCACCTTCCAAGGCTTTTTGAACGATTTTACCGCGTCGAAAAAAGCAGGAACCGACATGAAGGCGGTTCGGGCTTAGGACTAGCTATTGTCAAGCACATTATTGAGTCGCACGGACAGCAAATTCAGGTGAGTAGTACGGTTGGCATCGGAACCACCTTTACATTTAGTTTGCAAAAAAGCAAAGTCACCGGCCCGGTGAGCTCCAGAGGTATTCCGCTCAAGTAAATTTAATGCGTCGAGGTCATATTGGAAGGCACGCAAATGATGAAATCTGCGCGTCCCAAATGCTCTTTGTCTAATTTTTGTACGTTGTCTTGACTCACCGTACTGATGGTCAATATGCGAGCAGCTCCTTCATGTTGCAAATACCACATTATACCTTGGTAAAAATCGGAATGGTACGCACCATTAAAGTGCAAATGGACCGTTTTTGGTGTGCGCCACGGATTATTCAAGATGAAATGAGCCATTGTCGCATCTTTGATGGCTTGCGCTTCTACCATGCGCCAACCCATACCAGGGCCCATGTGTGCGCCCATTTGCTTCATGTCTTGATACTGAGATAAAGTAGTGTCGAAAGCAAAATTCAATGGCGCCATCTGTTGCTTGATGGTCTCAGGCAAAGTATCTAGCGCAGACCTGCCTTTTTTGAAAAACAAACTCGCGTATTTTCTTTGGATATTTGAGGCCACGCAAGGCAAGCCTTTTTCCTTTGCAAATTCGACCAATGGTGCATAGTCTGTTTGGTAATTCGGCCAGAGTCTCAATGTATCTTTCAACTTCTCCAAAGGAATGGTCCCGGCCAAATATGCAGTCAAAACAGCTTGCTGATCCTGCTCAAACATTTCAAAACCCAACTGTAAATTAGTGCCATGTGCGGCATACATTTGTTGCGTTAACTCCAATTGCAACCAATGCGCAATCGGGTTGTCGTGAAATTCTCCAAACAATACTGTAGTTGCCCCATTCGCTGACTTTACCATTGACTTAAAAGGGACTTCTTTTCCTTTTGCATTGTAGATTTTATAAGCCGGTAAATCTTGGGCGCTTAAATAGTGGAATCCAAAGAGGAGGAGGATGAAAAATGACTTGAACATATGTTTGTTTTTGGCAAAGTAAGTGATTTTCAGGTCTTAAATCTGAAATTTTCATAATTTAGAAACAAATTCCAACCCATGACCAAACAACTACTCGCCTTCTTGACGCTTCTAATTGGACTTCAAATTCAAGTGAAAGCACAAGACCCTTGTTCTAGCGGCCGCTATGCCGAAGCAGTTTTTTCACAGTTCAACCTCACGAGTAACCTCACCTACGGGCAAAACAGCAACTGGGCAAACAGTAACACCGCCCTCAAACTTGATTTTTACGAACCTGCAAACGACACTTTAGCTGCTCGCCCCCTTATCATTTGGGTACATGGCGGCAGCTTTATTGGCGGAAGCAAGACAGACCCAGATGTGAAGGCCCTTTCAGAACGCTTTGCCTTAAAAGGCTACGCCTGCGCGAGCATAGACTATCGCCTTGGCTTTTTTCCTTTTGACTCAACCAACGCCATTAAAGCTGTTGTACGCGCTGTTCAAGACTTGAAAGCAGCCATACGTTATTTCTACAAGGATGCACAAACCACCAATCAGTTTAAAATAGATACCAACCATATTTTTATTGGCGGTAGTTCAGCAGGTGCCATTACCGCACTGCATGTGGCCTACCTCAACGATGCCTGCGAATTCAGCGAGTACATGAGTGCCAGTGCGCTGGCATCTTTAGGTGGCTTGGAAGGCACCTCAGGGAATCCAGGCTATTCAACAAAAGTGCACGCGGTCATTAACGGCTGTGGTGCACTCGCCAAATACAACTGGCTGGAGGCGGGCGACGTGCCGCTTTGCTCGTTTCACGGCACCAACGACGGCACCGTTACCTACAACCGTGGTTTGGTGAATCCGGGCACGCCACTCATGTATCTAGACGGCAGCCGAATGCTCCACGAACGCGCCTGTGCAATTGGCGTCAGCAATCAAATATACACCTTCAATAATGCCCAGCATGTCCCGTACATCAGCAATGCCGCCTACATGGACAGCACAGAGCGCTTTGTACGCGACTTCCTAGTTGGCGTAATGGGTTGTAACCAAACGCCTTTGCTCGAAGCAAATGCCATGCAAGAACAAGCCATCCTCTACCCCACCAGTTATTGTGACGGGAGCCCCAGCAGTGAAATTTGCGGGAGCAACAATTTAGTTGAACAGTCGGTAGCGATGGAGGTTTTGGTCTATCCGAATCCGAGTGAGGGCTTGGTGAATGTCCGGTCCAATTTTCCTATTCTAAAGGTCAATATCTATAGTTTAGAGGGTAAAATCCTACAAACTTTTGTAACTGATCCGGCGTTCAACAAAGAAATTGACCTCGCAAACCTACAAAACGGCATTTTTATCCTAGAAATGGAAGCCCCAAATCAACAATTGAGCCGAACCAAAATTCAACTACTTCGTTAAACATATCTATGAAAAAACTAGGATTCATTCTCTCATTTTTAATCATTGGCAGTAGCCATGCCCAGACCTGGAGCAGCGATGTCGCGCAAATATTTTACAACAAATGTACGCAGTGTCACCATCCCGGTGGAGCCGCTCCCTTTTCACTCATGACCCATGCCGAAGTGAGCCCACTTGCTGCTGCGGTATATCAATGTGTCAATACCGGTGAAATGCCACCGTGGCCACCCGACAACAACTACCAACAATACCAACACAACCGCGCGCTTTCTAACACCGAAAAAACCACCATCATCAACTGGCTCAACAACGGTGCACAAGAAGGAAATGCAAGTCAAACACCGCCACCACCCGTCTATACTTCAAATACCTTTTTGGGCAACGGAGATTTACAAGTTCAAATCCCCACATATATGTCCAAAGCCACTTCTCAAGACGATTATGTTTGCTTTAACATACCGACCAACCTGACGCAAAACCGCATCATCAAAGCGGTAGAAGTAGTGCCTGGCAACCGAGAAATTGTCCATCATTGTTTGGTTTACCTCGACCCCACCAGTATAGAAACAACCGACACCATCGGTGGCAATTGCGCCAGCCCAAGTAACGGCTCCACCAAATTGATCACAGGTTATACACCTGGCGCCACACCCATGATCTTGCCCTCTACTGACCCGCTCAAACTAGGCCTAGATATTGGCCCAGGCTCCTCCATTTATTTTGCCATGCACTACCCCATGGGCTCTTTCGGACTATACGACTCCACAAAAGTCATTATCCACTTTTATCCGGAAGGCACTACCAATGTGCGGCAAATTAGTGCTGGACCTTTATTGGCAAACTACAATTTCAACCTTCCAGCCAACCAAACAACAGACCTCAATGCCTTTTACCCGCCCGGAGGCGGAACCATCCCTTCCAACTTTTCTGTTCTATCTGTTTTTCCGCACATGCACTTGCTGGGCACAACCATCAAAGCCTATGCCTACAAACCCGGTGCAGACACCATCAAGTTTGTGAATATTCCCAAATGGGATTTCATGTGGCAAGATTTCTATTTTTTCAAGTATATCCAAAAAGTGCCGCAAGGTTATAAGCTCAAAAGTGAGGGCACATATGACAACACTGTCAACAATCCCAACAACCCACATACACCTCCACAGACCATTTACAGTGGGTTCAATACCACCGATGAAATGTTCTTGACCTACTTCCACTATTTGCCGTATCAACCCGGCGACGAAACCTATGATTTAGAAGCCCTGATCAGTGCGTCCTTGACTGACTACCCACTCAATGACAACAGTTCAATTTTAGCCTATCCTAATCCAACACAAGATGCACTGACCTTATCTTTTCCCCTAAGCTTAAAGCCTTCAGACCTCATTTTTATCTATGATGCCAGTGGCCAAGTCAAAATGAAACTTGTTGCAGAAGCGGGTACCACACAAATCCAATTAGGCCAAGAAAACGATCAATGGAATGGCCTCCCTAAGGGTGTTTACTTTGTTTCGGCAAGAGTGAATGGGCAGCTCTTGACAAAAAAACTCATCAAGTTCTGACCGAGACTTTTTTGAAAGTGTAAAATTGCTTATCTTTGCAATCCTGATGGTCTCATGGCCGAGCGGTTAGGCACCGGTCTGCAAAACCGTCTACAGCAGTTCGAATCTGCTTGAGACCTCATCTAAACCC
>JACCDQ010473112.1_pt1 | contig 24482 bp, 19 predicted proteins | sample 7446031 | NCBI WGS metagenome assembly JACCDQ01 (sample SAMN15323442, study PRJNA562643) | freshwater metagenome | isolation source: river surface water | place: USA:Blue River Watershed | collected 2017-08-17 | reverse complement strand
GCCGCGCGCCACCTTCAACTGGCTGCTCGACAACAGCATCGCATTCAACCGTTTCCTGCTGAACCAGCTGAATGCACGGCTGGGTCTGTTTATCTCGCTGATTGAGGTGGATCGCAGTCTGGACGCCGACGCGCGCGTGGCGCGCTGTATCGCGTCGCTGTTTAACCGCGACCTCAACCCGGCCGGCGGCAGCGAGCTGCAGATCTCGCAGGAAGAGCTGGGCTATCTGTGCAGCATGTCGCGCCAGCGCGCCAACCAGGCCCTGCAGGTACTCGAGCGCGCAGGGCTACTGAAGCTCGATTATCGCGGCCTCACCGTACTCGATCTCGACGGTCTGCGCACTTTCTGAGCAGGACCTTTGCGCTGGCGCGCGCAGACCCTGCGGAACCCTTCGTATTGAAACGCGGTCAAGAAGATTGACCCTGCGGCTGCTTGTTGCCGTGCCTTATTCCTCCGGCGCCGTTTCCTTATCAGCGACGCCTGAAAGAGGGGCCGATGCGTCCATTCCAGCTGTCGTTACGTTTCATTTTTCCGTTGGCCTTTGTCCTGGGCGCCTTCGCGCTCGTCATGCTGCCGCTGGTGGACGAGCTGGCGCAGCGTTGGTTCCTGCGGGACCTCGACACGCGCTCGCAGCTGCTGGCGCGATCCCTACATGAGCCGGTAGTGGACCTGGTTGCGCTGCAGGACGCGCAGGGCGTGCGCGCTTTGTTCGACCGCAGCGTGAATGATGCGAATGTGAATGCGATTGCATTTTGCGATACTGCCGGACGGCTGGTGTATCACAGCAGCGGCTACCCGTCGGGCCTGAATTGCCAGGGAAGAGCGCCTGCCGGCATGCGTGTGATGGAGTCGCCGCTGGAGCAAGATGGCCTCGTACTTGGCAAGCTGCTGATCGCGCAGGAGACGGGCTTCATTCAGCGCCGAACGGATGAGTTTCGCAACTATCTGTTCGCCATCTTTTTGCTGATGTTCGTCGTCATCTCCGCGCTCGGCGCGTGGATTGCCTACTGGGGCTGGCAAGGCTGGATGCAGTCGTTGAAGACGCTGGTGAGGCGCGATCCGGGCGCGCTGGGTACGCCGGGCGCAGCGCCGCCGGAATTCCGGCCGCTGGTCAGCGACTTGCGCGCGCTACTGCATGAAATGAACCTGGAAAGGCGCACTCAGCAGCATTCGCCGCAGGCGTGGACGCCGGACAAGTTGCGCTCATTGCTGCATGACGAGCTGGCCGGCGACCAGGTACTGGTGGTGTCGAACCGGGAACCGTATATCCATGAGCAGGGTGAGCACGGCATTGTGGTGCGGCGCCCGGCCAGCGGCCTGGTGACGGCCGTCGAGCCGGTGATGCGTGCCTGTTCCGGCACCTGGATCGCGCATGGCAGCGGCTCGGCCGACCGCGTGACCGTCGATGCGCACGACCGTGTGCCGGTGCCGCCGAAGCGGCCGGCCTATACCTTGCGACGGGTCTGGTTGAGCGCCGATGAAGAGCGTGGTTATTACTACGGCTTTGCCAATGAGGGCTTGTGGCCGCTGTGCCATATGGCGCATGTGAGGCCGGTGTTCCGCACCTCCGACTGGGATCAGTATGTGGCGGTCAATCAGCGCTTCGCGGATGCGGTGGTGGCAGAAGCGCATGGCGAGGATCCGGTCGTGCTGGTGCAGGACTATCACTTTGCGCTGTTGCCGCGCATGGTGCGCGAGCAGCTGCCGAAAGCCACGATCATCATGTTCTGGCATATACCGTGGCCGAATCCGGAGTCGTTCGGCATTTGCCCGTGGCGCGAGGAACTGCTGGCCGGCCTGCTCGGCAATACGCTGCTGGGCTTTCATACGCCGTTCCATTGCAAGAATTTTCTCGAGACGGTCGACCGTTATCTGGAGACCCGCATTGAGCATGACGCGTCGACGGTGTCCTATGGCGGCGAGCTGACCCAGGTCGAGCCTTACCCGATCTCGATCGCCTGGCCCGACACCGATGCCCCGCTGGATGTCGTGCGCTGCCGCCAGCAATTGCGCCAGTCGCTGCAGCTGCCGCCGCTGCATCAATTGGCGCTCGGCGTCGATCGGCTGGATTACACCAAGGGCATCGTCGAGCGTCTTCAGGCGATTGAGCGCATGCTCGATCTGCATCCTGAGATGGTCGGGCGCTTCTCGCTGTTGCAGGTCGCGGCGCCGAGCCGCTCGTCGCTGGACGAATACCAGAGCCTCGAAGCGCGTGTGCGCAAGCTGACGCTGTCGATCAACCAGAAGCATGCGAACCCGGTGGCGCCGCCGATCCTGCTCCGGGTCGAGCATGTCGACGAGGAGCAACTCGCCCATTACTACCGTGCTGCTGATGTCTGCCTGGTCACCAGCCTGCACGACGGCATGAACCTGGTCGCGAAGGAATTCATCGCTGCGCGCGACGATGAGCTGGGCGTGCTGATCCTGTCGCAGTTCACCGGCGCTGCGCGCGAGCTGCACGAGGCGCTGATCATCAACCCCTACCATATCGAGCAGGGTGCGCAGGCGCTCTTCCGCGCGCTGCAGATGCCCGAGGCCGAGCAGCGCGAGCGCATGCGCAGCATGCGCAGCCGTGTGCGCGACTTTAACGTGTACCGCTGGGCCGGCCTGATGTTGCTGGACGCCGCGCGGCTGCGCCGGCGCCAGCGCGTGACGGAAAAGATCCATTCACACAGCCGGCAGGCGCTGCGCCGCGCCTCATGAGCGAGCCGCTGCGCGACACCGGCTGGCAGGCGTTGTGCGACTTTGCGGCGCAGGCACCGCTGTGCCTGTTCGATTTCGACGGCACACTGGCACCGCTGGCACCCGACCCGGCCGCTGTGCTACTGCCCCCTGCCGTGCGGCAGCGGCTGTTAGTCTTGCAGGAACGCGTGCCGGTCGGGATTGTCACCGGCCGCTCGCTGGCTGACATGCGTGAGCGGCTCGGTTTTGTGCCGGACTACCTGATTGGCAATCACGGTCTTGAAGGCGTGCCCTGCGAGCGGCGCCGGCATGACGCGCTGGTGAGCATTTGCCGTGACTGGAAGGCCTGGCTTGCACCGCGTATCGCCGGCATCGATCCGGCGATCTGGCTTGAGGACAAGCGCTATTCGCTGTCGCTGCATTATTTGCAGGCACGCGATCATCCGCAGGCCATGGCCGCGCTGTCTGGCTTGTTCAGTCAGCTGCAGCCGGCGCCGCGTGTCATTCCGGGCAAATGCATCTTCAGCCTGCTGCCGGGCGGACGCGGCGATAAGGGCGAGGCAGTACGGCAGCTGCTGAGCTTTACGAAGCGAACTTGCGCACTGTACGTTGGCGACGACGTTACCGACGAAGATGTTTTCCGGCTGCCCGATCCACGCATTTTTTCAGTGCGTGTCGGCGGGGGCGCGGCGACCGCCGCACACTGGCATATTGACGATCATGAGGCCATCGTCACCTTGCTGAACGTGCTGCTGAGTTGCCTGCCGGAACGCCAGCCGCAGTCGGAGGCACCGTCTGACAAATGAACAGCCTCGACCTTGGCCTGATCGGCAATTCGCGCACCAGCGCGCTGGTCGATACCGGCGCACGCATTGTCTGGTGGTGTTATCCGCACTTCGACAGTAATCCCCTGTGCTGCAGCCTGCTGAGATCGGACGAGAAGAATGCCGCGGCCGATGCGTTCGGCTTCATCGACCTGATGTTCGAGCGCAGCCACACGGTGCGTCAGTTTTACCAGCGCAATTCCGCAATATTGCAAACGCGCCTGCAGGACGAGGCCGGCAATGTGATCGATGTGACCGATTTCGCGCCGCGCTTCTATCTGCATGGACGCATGTTTGCACCGGCGATGCTGGTAAGGGTGATCCGGCGCGTCGCTGGCCGTCCTCGCATCGGCCTGCGGGTGCGGCCGGCGATCAATTACGGACAGGCGCGTGCTGCGGCTCGTTGTGGCGCGCACCATGTGACTTTTTACGGCGCCGCGCAATCGATGCGGGTGACGACCGACGCGTCGGTGACGGCGCTGACAGAGGAGCGTCTGTTCTTCCTGCATGACAGCGTGACGCTGCTGATGGGGCCGGACGAGACCGTCGATGGCGCGCCGCGCGAACTGGGTCGCAGCTTTTACGAGTCCACGTCGGCTTACTGGCATCGCTGGGTACGCAATCTTGCGATCCCGTTCGAGTGGCAGGACGTGGTGATCCGCTCGGCGATCACGCTGAAGCTGAATGCATTCGACGATACCGGCGCCATCATTGCTGCGGTGACGACGTCGATACCCGAGTCGCCCGGCAGCGGCCGTAACTGGGACTATCGCTATTGCTGGCTGCGCGACGCCTACTTCGTCGTCAATGCACTGAACCAGCTCGGTGTGACGGCAACGATGCAGCACTACCTCGAGTACATCCTGAACATCATCGCCGACTCGCGCGATATGCCGTTACAGCCCGTGTATGGCATTCGCCGAGAGACCACGCTGGACGAGTGGGTCGCCCCCGGACTTGACGGTTATCGCGGGATGGGACCGGTGCGGGTCGGTAACCTGGCGTGGAGCCAGGTGCAGAACGATGTGTTCGGCGCGGCCGTGCTGGCAAGCACGCATGCATTCTTCGATAGCCGGCTGGAGAGACCGGCGGGCCGCCATATGTTCGCGGATCTCGAACGTCTCGGCGAGCAGGCCGTGCGCAGTGCGCTACAACCGGATGCCGGCATTTGGGAATTGCGCGGCACGCGCCGTGTGCATACCTTCTCCGTGCTGATGTGCTGGGCTGCCTGCGACCGGCTGTCGTCGATCGCAATGCGGCTGAAGCTTCCGCACAGCGCGCGTCGCTGGGCTGCCGAAGCGGAAGCGATACGGCATGCGATCGTCAACGGTGCATGGAATCCGGCGATCGGCAGTTTCGTATCGACCTTCGGCGGCGACCGGCTCGACGCCAGCTTGCTGCTGATGGGTGAGTTCCAGTTCCTGGCGCCGGACGATCCACGCTTCATCGGTACGCTGCGCGCGGTCGAGCGGCGGCTGCAGCGCGGCGACTTCTTACTGCGCTACGACGAGGCCGATGATTTCGGCCAGCCCGACGCTGCCTTCACGGTCTGCACGCTGTGGTGGATCATGGCCCTGGCGCGCAGCGGCGAGAAAGCGCGCGCACGGCAAATGTTCGAGCGTGTACTGACGCGTCGTAATCATCTGGGGCTGATGTCCGAAGATGTGTCGCTCGATGGCCGTGAGATGTGGGGCAATTTCCCGCAGACCTACAGCATGGTGGGCCTGATCCAGTGCGCGGCACGCTTGTCGACTGCGTGGGAAGACGCGTACTAAATTCTCCTGTCGGCCGAGATGATATTGATCAGCTTGGAAGCGGTTTGGCGACAGAGGGTAACCAGCGATTGGTCAAGGTCAAACGGGTGGGAAAAGGGCGTCGCACTGCGCAGACAACGGCAAGTCATGCGCACGGCTGTTTCGTAGAATCCGCCCGTCCCGCCGGGACACGACGTTCTCTTGTCTCCCTCGTCTACTCAACAGGAACCATCATGCTCAGACGTTTGTCGCTATCGTATGGAATGTTTGCCGCAGCATTGGCTGCCGCATTGTCGCTGCCCTCAGTCGCCACTGCACAGCAGACGCCACAAAGCTATGTGAAGCTCGCCGTTGGCAATGCACGCTCCGATATCGATGTGTGGGGCAATGAAAATGACGCCGCAGCATCGCTGGCGTATGGCGTGCGCTTTCATCCGAACTTCGATGCCGAAGTCGGTTATCTCAATTTCGGCAAGGCGCATTACCGTAGCGGCGTCGATACGCTGAACGCCAAGTCGCAGGCGCTGTTCGCTGCCGTTATCGGCCGCTATCCGCTGCAACAGCAGTTCTCGGTGTACGGAAAAATCGGCGTGTCGTACCACTGGAATGAATGGTCGGGCAGTGTCGCCGGTGTCCGCTATAACGATGACGACAAACGGCTTGCCCCGCTGATCGGCGTCGGCCTTAGCTGGCAATTCATGCCCGAGTGGTCGGCGGACCTCGACTACGCCCACTTTAATAATGTCGGCAAAAGCAGTGGCCGCTCAGCGAACATTGATTTGGTGACGGTGGGCGTTAAATACATGTTCTGACCTTGTCTTTTGCCTGTTGCGGTCAGGTGGGCTAGTCATGGCCTGGCCGCAGGGTCGTCTGCTTGTCGCCGAGCTAGTGCTGGTGTTCGCTGCTTATCTGAGTAGGAGCTGTCATTTTCCTGCAACCTCACTCCAAACAATCCGCTGGCCGCTTTCTAGAATCGCACTCGCTGTCCGATACCGGGCAGAGAAATCGCGTCTTTATTTCTAGGAACGGAAGAGCAGATGAAAAAATCATTCTTTGCAGTACTTGCTGTGGCAGCGTTGTATGCACCGTGGGCAGTGCAAGCGGAAGAAAGCTATGTGAAGGTGGGTGTGGGCCAGGGGCACTATGACGTCGACCTCATAAGCTCACACGAGACCGCATTGTCGCTGGCTTTCGGTCAGACACTGTCGGACAACCTGGGTTATGAAATCGGCTATTTCCATTTCGGTAAAAATTCCTATGCCTTCGGTACCGCTGCGGATGGTGAGCGGGGCTCGATCAACACGCAATCTCTGTATGCGGCTGCGGTGGGTACCGTGCCACTGGGCGAGAGTTTTTCACTGTTCGGCAAGCTGGGCGTGGCGGTCAACCACAGCAAGGGTGAATTCGTTGAGACCATGTCTGGCCCGGCAGCGGGTGCACCAATTTCCTCTACGCGTACCACCGTTAGCGAAACTAAAACGACGCCAATCATCGGCGTCGGAGCTGCGTACAACTTTTCGAAGCAAGTCGCAGTCACGGCCGAATATCAGTATTTCGGCAAGGTGGCCGATGGTCTGAAGGTCGATGTCTGGACCGTAGGACTGAAATACGGCTTCTGACGCGCGGCAAGTGCCGATGCCGGATTAATCCCGCTCAGCACACGCCCATGAAGTCATTCAGGTAAGAACAAGGCCGCAAATGCGCGGCCTTGTGCATTTTGCGGCCCTATCTTCCTGCCGCCACAAATTAAGCCGATCCGGCTTCGTAATACGCATCCTTTCCTTCGTTTCGCCTCAGTCTCTATAGCTGACCACGGCCATCGTGGTGGCCAAGGACACCACATCTTGTCCTAAAGCGCCGATCACGTGCGCCGACAGGGCCCGCGTATCTGGTAATCATCGTCAGCGTTCGCTGTGCGAACGGAACCATAGCGTGGTCGCTATCCACCGAATTTTTGGTGCATCAAGAAGTTTCCACACTACACATCCGAGACAAAAACCATGATACGTACGTCTGCTGAAACCCTATCCGCGCAAACTGCGCTCGAAGCCCTCGTCATCATGAAGAGCGCCCATCAAAATAATCAACGAGTAAAGGTGAATGCTGAGGGAAATATTTATGTGCTTGAAAAGCCCGAAAATTCGGTAGGCAAATTTGTGTATTCCGCAAAACAAAAATTTTGCGACAGTGGCGACCGCGCTAGTCGGATAATCACTTTATTAAAAAAAATGGAAAGCGAAGTCGAGCATGCTTCCGCAGATGTGCAAGAGAAATTTTCTAAAAATGTTGAGATGTTCCGTCAATTAGAGCGGTCTGGTAATTTCAATCGACTGACTGTGGAGTGGAGTGATATCGCCCTCAACATATGGACGGATGCCGACCGCGAAATCCAGGATGTAAATGCTGGAAAAGCCGCTAATTCTTATCGCATTGACGTAAATTCAAATGTGCCTCAATTTCATCAAGGCACGAACATTCATTCAGCGGGCACACCTCAGTCCAATCACACACAGTCGCTCGAAGCAATGCAGCGCAATCTTGTCACGATTCACCAGCTTAGACCGGAGGAGGCCTCGTCGTTTACAGAAGAAGTTGATGTTGTATTGCACGACATGAATTGCAATTTTCAGGAATTTACAGATTTCAAATGGCAGCTGCTTCATGACCCGCAGGTTCCGCGTAATTTATCGAAAAAGACTGAAATCAGTTTGGCTCTTGCCATGCTGTCGGAATATAAACAAGGAAAGCCGGCGTCTGAACTTGCTGGCTTGATCGGGCCGCGCCTGGGAGCATTGCAGTTAGTTCGGTCTGAATTGCCCAAGATGGATTTGCGGGAATCGGTGTCGTTCGCAAAAGAAATATGTGACAGATTGTCCGAGGCAGGATTCGAATTCTACGAGTTCGGTGCGTTCAAAGAAGATCTGCTACGCAACAAGCAAATGCCCAGTAATCTGCCGAAAAAAACCGAAATCAGTGCGGCGATTGCGATTATTCAGCAACAAAATAAAAACCTTTCCCTTAACGAAGCTGCAAAATTGATCAATGCCCGCTTGGGCTCCTTGTCATTGATCCAGCAGCATGCGCCTGCTGAAATAAAAATTGACTGCGTTCATGAGCGTATGGTGTTTCGCGACCCGGGAAACATGACGCCTGACGCGCATGAACTGCTTCGTACATCTCTCCAATCGATGAAACAATACCCCAATACGACGGATCCTAAGGCGCTGGCGACACATGCGTCGCTCGGGAAGTTGGAAAATCAATTTGGAAAAGACTTTACTCGTAATCCGGCTGTATTAAAGAAAAACGGAGAAGTCGATCCGGACATGAAAGCCGTCACGGAGGCTATGAAGGCCGCGCACCGCAATTTATCAGGTAAAGATGTAAGACCTGCACTGACTGCGAATGACCTTGAAAATCAATGGCTGAATCAATTCATCAAATTTTTTGGCGACGATAATGTGGCCAAAATTGCGTCGCACTATTTGAGTCAAACAATTTTCGGCTCTCTTTCTGAGGTATGTTCTGAGGTCAAGCACAGTTGGGTAGAGCCTGTGGAAGAAGACCAGCACAAACGAATACCGGCTGTTGCGATTTACACAGCCGACCTCGTTGGGGAAGAGGGACAAAAAAAACTCTTGATCCGAGCTAGCTTAAGTAAATTTGGCACAGGCTTGGCGGTCTTGAATTTCAATGCCGAATCGTATCCCGAAAAACTGTCGAAAGCTGAGCAGGGCGCGGCATTCCTGCCACTGGCTTTTTCTCCGGATTCAACATCCTTCAATGCACCCTCTACAACCGACTTGGCAATTGAACTCGATGTAAACCAAATGAAGGACTTGATTTTTGAGCCCAAAATCCTGAATGTGCAGCTTATTCGCAATATTCAGCTGGATTGGGAAAGGCTGGACGACATCATCGAAAGTAATGCTAACTACGAGCGAGAAATGCTTGCGGGTTCTGCCAACTGAACCCGTCCTCTGTTCGCTGCAGTTGCTGAAAACGTTCAACGTTCAACCGTTTTGATGGCATCTGTTGGCTGGCAGTACGCGTAGTGTCTTTTAATCCCGGCATGTCTGTTCGTGCCGGGATAGTAACTTTCCCGCCCGATACCCTGTGCCCCGTAAACGGCATACCTTTAATGCAGCCAGGGCTTCAGCACCACCTTCACACACCCATCCTGTTTGTCACGAAACATCCGATAAGCCTGTGGCGCTTCATCGAGATGCATCCTGTGGGTAATTAGCCGTTGTGGATCGAAGTCTCCCTTGCGGATACGCTCGAGCAGCGGCTGCATGTAGCGTTGAACATGGGTCTGGCCGGTCTTCAGCGTCAGTGAGCGGTTCATCAGCGAACCGAACGGCAGCTTGTCGATAAAGCCGCCATAGACGCCCGGCACTGATACGGTGCCGCCGTTACGGCAGGCGCGCAATACCTGCCTGAGCACTGGTGGGCGGTCAGTCTCCAGCCGCATCATTTGCTTGATGCGGTCATAAGCGGCCATCGGCCCGGTATCGTGCGCTTCCATGCCGACGGCGTCGATGCACGCATCGGGGCCGCGGCCGCCTGTCATGTCGCGCAACGCGTCAGACACGTCGCAAGTCGTGTAGTCGATCGCTTCGGCCCGTGACCAGTCAGTGGCCATCTGCAACCGCTCAGGAAAGCGATCAATCGCAATCACCCGTTCCGCACCCTGCAGATAGGCGCTCTGGATCGCAAATTGTCCGACCGGGCCACAGCCCCAGACCGCCACGGTGTCGCCCGGTTGTATGTTGCAGTTTTCAGCCGCCATCCAGCCCGTCGGCAAAATGTCGGACAGGAACAGTACCTGATCGTCGCTCAGATCGTCGTCGATCTTGATCGGCCCGACATCGGCATATGGCACGCGCGCATATTGCGCCTGCCCGCCCGCATAGCCGCCCGTCAGATGCGAATAGCCGAAAATGCCCGCTGGTGAATGCCCCCACATTTTTTCGGCCATCCACAGGTTCGGGTTCGAGTTCTCGCACAGTGAATGCTGCTGCTGCTCGCAAAAGAAGCAACCGCCGCAGGCGATGGTAAACGGTACGACCACACGGTCGCCCGCGCGCAGCTTGCGCACGGCCGGCCCGGTTTCGACCACTTCGCCCATGAATTCATGGCCGAGAATATCGCCGGCTTCCATAGTGGGTACATAGCCGTCATACAGGTGCAGATCGGAGCCGCAGATCGCGGTCGACGTGATCTTCACGATCGCATCGCGCGGATTGAGGATACGCGGATCGGGAACGTGCTCGACCCGCAAGTCGTTCTTGCCGTGCCAGACGTTCGCCTTCATTCGGCTCGCTCCGTGTGCAGTGCCCGCACCAGCAGGCTACGGCGACCGGCGGGCTGCCCGGTGGTCGTCGGTATTTCGCCGGTCTCGATCAGCTGCTTGAAGCGTCGCAAGTCCTGTGCGACCTGTAGCGACGGCTCTTCGCCCAACCACTGTGCGAGCCGCATGCCCGCTTTGCCAAGCGGTGCCGCATAGTCCAGATCCACCTGCACGCGTGTGCCACGCCCGCCGGTGCCGGGCGCGAAGCGCACTACGCCGGCATGCGCAATGGCAGCGTCGTCCAGCGTGCGCCACCCGAGCTGCTGCGCGGGTACGTCGCTGACCAGTTCGGCCGTCCATTCCACCTGCCGTCCAAGCGGCGCGCGAACTTTCCAGTGCGAGCGGGTCGCATCGAGCATGCGGACTTCATCGACATGCTGCATGAAATTCGGGAAATTCTGGAAGTCCCGCCAGAAGCGATAGCAGTCCTCGGGAGAGCGATTGATATTCAGCGCCTGCCGCACATGGATGGTGCCGGGCGGGGACGCTGACAAGGTATGACTGCGCGGCGCCTGCCTGTGTCTGTCCCATGCGCTAAGCATATCCAGCACGGTAATGCCTGCTCCCAGTGCCGATGCGACGGCGATTCGGTCGCCGCGGCTGCGCGGCTGCCGGCCGGCGGCGGCAAGCAAGCCCAGATCAATGACATCGCCGACCGCGCGCGCCCACAGCCAGCCGGTCTGCTGCGGCCTCAGCAGCAGGCCCGCGCCGGTGGTCAGCTCGCGCACGCCGATGGCGCGCACGGTGCGGGTTACGCGTGGCCCGCCATCGATGCCGACAGCGCGCCAGACAGCTCGCGGACGCAGCAGCGCAGCCAAGCCAAAACCGACGCTGAACCACCCCAGTGCATTGCCGAGGCCGGACGCAGTGCCCGGCCGCATTCTCGCTTCGCCGTATCTGGCCGCTTGCCCATGCATGCCGTTCTCCGTCATCAGGAAGCCAGTTAGGCTGCGCGGCATTTGCGCGAGTTCCCCGGCCTTGTCGTGGCCCGGCTCGCCACAGACGCAGATCAAGCGTGAAGCGGCGCCGGCCTGCATGGTTGTAGCCCAGTGTGGATGGTATGCTCGACCGGCGGCAGGCATTCCGCGAGCACACCTATTTTCGCAGCGTCATGGCAACTCATCCCAAACCACAGCTCATCTCGCACACAGTGCCGCATCCGTATGGCAAGCCGGAATCCGGCTGGCGTGAGCGCGCATACAACATTATTTTCGAGACCGATACACGGTCTGGTCGGCTGTTCGATCTCGGGCTGATTATCGCGATCGCCCTCAGTGTGGTCATTGTGCTGCTCGACAGCGTTGCCTCGATTGCGCAGCGCTGGGGCGGGATGTTCGATGCGTTCGAATGGGCATTCACGCTGCTCTTCACCGCGGAATATCTGTTGAGACTGGCCTGCGTGCAACGGCCGATGCGCTATGCAACCAGCCTGTTCGGCGTGATCGATTTACTGGCCGTGTTGCCTACCTATGTCGCCATCTTTGTGCCGGACGCGTATGTGCTGATGGATGTGCGCGTGTTACGCCTGCTACGCGTGTTCCGGGTGCTGAAGCTGGTGCCGTACATGAACGAGTACAGCGTACTTCTCAGTGCGCTACGCGCGGCGCGGCGCAAGATCCTGGTGTTTCTGTCGTTCGTGATGCTGGTGGTGGTGCTGCTCGGGACCACCATGTACGTCGTTGAAGGACCGGGCAATGGCTTCACCAGCATTCCGACCGCGATCTACTGGGCGATCACTGCAGTGACGACGGTGGGCTTTGGCGATCTGGTGCCGAAGACCGATCTCGGTCGTGCAATTGCGTCGATGATGATGATGATCGGCTGGGGCACGCTGGCTGTGCCGACGGGGATCATCAGCGCTGAACTGACCTCGCGCCGTTCAGCGATGACCGTGCCGGGCTTGCGTGAATGCCCGAGCTGCCACGAGCCGGATCTGGGTCTCGCTGACCGCTATTGCCGCGCATGCGGCACGGCACTGCCGCCGGTGGGCGGCGACGCTTAAAACCTGTCCCATTAGGCTGCTGGCGGCGTTGGCAGCATCGTGTCGTACGTCTGTACGGTCTGCGATGCAGCCGCTCTGCCATCAAACTAACGGGACAGATTCTTAGTGCGGTCTATGCGGCGCTCGTGTCGGGGAAGCCGGCGCTTTTGCGCAGCTCACCCGACTTGGCGATGCACAGTACGTCCACTTGCGGCAGACTGGCCGCCAGCTGCAATGACTTTTCCATGCCCAGTACCATGCAGGCGGTGGACAGCGCGTCCGCCTGCATGCCGGTCGGCGCCAGCACCGACACGCTGGCGAGTTCCTGCGGCGACCTGCCGGTCTTCGGATCGAAGATATGGTGACGGCTTAAATCAGCACTGAAATAGGTCTGGTAATCGCCGGAAGTCGCAAGACAGCGGCCATCGGCACCGAGCAAGTGCGCTGCGACCTTCGGATCGCGCGGATCGCGCACGGCCAGTACCCAGCGACGGCCATCGTCACGGCGGCCCAGGCTGGCAAATTCGCCGGTGTCCAGCAGCGCGTCTTCAATGCCGTGCGCACGCAGCGCGGCCAGCGCGGCATCGGCACCATAGCCCTGGGCGATGCCGTTGAGCGTGACCGCCATGCCGGGTGCGCGCAAGTGCACGTGGTCGGCACTGACATCGAGCTTGCGCCAGTCCACTAGTGCCAGTGCGGGCTTCACGTCCGACTCGAAAGACATCGCATCCCACAGCGGTTGCACGGTCGCATCAAACGCACCGCCGGTCAGTTGTGCCGTGGCCTGCGCGGTCTGCAGTACCGTTAGCAGGCGCGGGTCAGGCCGTTCGAGATGGCCTTCGCGATTCAGCCGCGACAGCGCGCTGTCCGGCCGATGCAGGCTCATCAGCCGGTCGACGCCGCGCAGTGCCTGCATGGCGTCCGCCAGTGCTGCGCGTGCGACCGCTTCATCGTCATGCAGCACGCGCAGGCTGACCGTGGTGCCAAAGACAACGCCACCGGTCGCAAATTCCTCGTGTCGTGTGCGCGCGCTCCACCAGCCGCCGACGCCGAGCGCGGCAGCGCCGAGTGCGGCACTTAACAGGGTTCGGCGCCTCATGCGGCCTCCTTCGACGGTATCTGGCGCAGCGGTATCGTCATGCCGCGCTTGGCTTGCAGAATACGTGGCGCACACTGCGTGTCGCTGTGATAGATCACCACGCAGTCCATGCACTGGAAGCATTCGTCATAGTCGATCGCCCCGTCCGGCTGGATCGCCTGATAGTCGCAACGATGGCGGCACGTCTGGCAAGGCTGGCCGCATTCGTCGCGGCGCGGCAGCCAGCGCAACAGCCGCAGCCTGCCCAGTACCGCGAGCCCGGCCCCGAACGGGCACAGATAGCGGCAGAAAAATTTATAGACAAACGCACTGGCCAGTACCAGCCCGCCGGCGTAAAGCACAAACGGCCATGAGCGTACAAAGTACAGCGTGATCGCGGTTTTAAACGGCTCGATCTCGGCAAGGCTGTCGGCCACTTGCGGCGCGAACAGGGCCGACACCAGCAATGCAAACAACAGCACGTACTTGATCCGCTTCAGCTGCCGGTCGACCGCCGTGCGCAGCCGGATGCGCGGCACGCGCAGCAGCCGTGCGATGCGCGCGACCAGCTCCTGCAGCGCGCCGAACGGGCATAGCCAGCCGCAGAAGGTCGCGCGGCCCCATACAAAAAACGTCAGTGCAACGAAGATCCACAGCGATACCGTCATCGGGTCGTACAGGAAGAAGCCGAGGCCGCGCCCTTCCTTGAGCGCCTGCAGCAGGCCGGTCATGTTCACGATCGACAGCTGCCCTTGCGCAAACCAGCCGATGAAGCCGAGCGTGAACGACAAAAAGGCGACGCGGATCAGCGTAAAGCGGCGCGCACTGGCGGTCAGCCAGCGCTGCTTTACCAGCAGCAGCGTCAGTGTCAGCAGCGCCACGGCCAGCAGTGCCAGCTCCGGCAGGCGGTCGCGCCAGATGCTGGCGTAGCTCTTGTCGTCGCTGGCCGGCACATCATAGAAGCGCTCCGGCACGTCCAGCTTGTAGGGCATCGCCGCGCGGATGATCTCCGGATAGACCATGCCTTTCTCACGCTTCACATTGACGATGAACTCGAGCGGCTTCGACAAATCGAGGCCGGCCTGCGCGATCACGCGGAACACTTTGACATTCGCCGGTGCGATCGGCGTGCCATCGGCAAGGTGCAGCTCCAGGTCCAGGTCGCGCATCTCGATCGGCAGCCCGCCCTGCTGTAGCGTCAGCCGTTCAGGCGCCGTGCCCGGGACGAAATCATCGGGTGTGATCGAGTAGCGTCCGCCCCACATCACCAGGATCGCATGGTCGCCTTTTTCGAGACGTCCGGACAGCCGCTCCCAGCTCGGGCCGTCCAGCAGGTTGCGGCCGATGCTCGGCGCCGAGGCGAGTGTGGTGTAAATATCGAGGAACAGGCCATCGGGATCGGCGCTGCCGTCGGCATCGAGGCCTTCGCCATTGGTGCCCTTGAAGGCCTTCTCGACGTCGCGGTTGGCCAGCGCGAGATGGGCGACCATGTCGCGCCCGAACAGCTGTGCCGGCGTATGGCGCTCAAACAAATCGGGCTTCAGCCGCGCAATCTGGTCGGGGTCGTGCGCGCCAGTGAAGCCGAGCTTCTTGCGGGCCACCGCCAGCGACGATGCCAGCAGGGTCTGATTGATGATGCGCACGGACGCGGTTGCTTTCGCCACGCCATCGATGCGCACATTGTTGCCGTCCATTTTCGCGCTCTTGCGCGCGCCGGCCGCGATACCGATGTTTTGCGTCAGCGACAGTCCCTTGTATTGGCTGACGAAACTGAACAGCGGCTGCGGGCCATAGCCTTCAAGGAAAACCGGCTCATGATGCGAGACCACGCGCACGGCCAGGAAACTGCCTTTCGGGTCGAGCGCCACCAACAGGTTGATGGGCACGCCCGAGAAGCCCGGCAGTTGCACAAAATCGATCGACTCGAACGCATAGCCAACCAGTTCGGTCGAGGTCATTTCCTGCTTCAGGATTGGCCAGACCGGCAGCTCCGGATCTTTGTCGCCTACGATCAGCGGCGACGGGAAATACTGCGCCAGCTGCTCACGGCCAAGCACGCCGGCCGTCGCATTGGCGGCCACGCACAGCAAAAGCAGCAGCGGCAGCAGCCAGGCCAGCAGCCTGCGCATCATCGTCATTCCGAGCCAGCGTCAGGGCTTGACCGAGCGTACGCCATGCCTCGCGAACAGCGCGGCCATCTCACCGGAATCGAATAAGTCATTCACCGCCTTTTGTACGGCTTGCGCCAGCTCGGTGTTTTCCTTTTTCACCGACATGCCGATCACCCAGCCCTTGCGCGGCAGGCGTGGGAACGGCGCTTCAGTGACCTCGAACGCCGGGTCGCCGTGCAGCACTGACTCGATCTCGGCGCGGGTCGCCAGTACGGCATCCACCTCGCCGGCCTTCAGCTTGTCGACCGCCTCGACGCCGGACGCATAAATGGCCACATGGTCGCGCAGGCTGGCGTCGCCCAGCAGCACCATGGCGGAGATCGACACTTTTTCGGCACCGATCTTTTTGCCTTCCAGCGAAGCCGTGCCATCGAAGTCGGGAATCGCCTTAAGGTTGCGCACCAGCTGTACGGTGTCGCGGTAGTAAGGCGCAAAGATCTCGACCTGATCGTTCTTCACCATCACGCTGCGGTCGACCGGCATGTGCATCAGCAGGTCGGCCGGGCCCATGCCGAGGAAATGGCCTTTCCAGACCATGTTGCGCAGGTCGTCGCTGACGTCTTCACCGGCCGGGAAAGGAATCAGCGACAGCTTCACGCCGAGCTTTTTCGCGATCGCCGCGGCCAGGTCATGATCGATGCCGCCGGCTTTGCCGGACCACGGCGCGAAATCGTCGTAGACGGCGACCGACAGTTGTCCGGTGCTGCGGACTTTATCGAGATCGGCAGCAGCGGGCAGCGCGAACGTGAGGCAAAGAGAGGAAATCATCGCGGCGAGTGCGCCGCGGCGGGTGATGCGGGTCATGTCGGTCTCCGGGGGGCGCTGTTGTCCGCGCTTATTTTCTGTGAATCTTGCTGGCGGGCGCCGCGCATGGCGGCGCCCGGTAACGCTCAGAATTATGGATCAATCTGCGAGGCAGATCAGTCCGGGCGGCGCGTCTCGATGTAAGCCTTGATCGCCCACACGGCTTCCTGCTGCAGGATGCCTTCGAACGGCGGCATGTACACCGCGCCGTTGCGCACGCGGCCTTTACGCACGGTGGTCGCGAAGTACTCGTCGATCTCGGCATGGCAGGCCTTCTTGCGGTCGTCGGCCTGGGTGGCGCAGTCACGGTCGAGCAGGCGCAGGTCCGGCGCGATGCCGCCAGAGATCGCGTCGATACCGTGGCAGCGTGCGCAGTTCTGCGCAAATGCCGAGTGGCCGATCTTGATCGCTGCCTGGTCGCCGCGGTACGGGTTCTCTGCCTTCCAGGTTTCGCCAAGCGCCTTCAGGCCGCTGGTATCCACCGCCTGCGGTGTCACGTCGCCATGTGCGAGCACGGCGGTGGACAGGGCCAGGGCCGCTGCGCAGGCGAGGCCGCGGAGGGCGGAACGGGTCAGATTGTTCATTCGATAATCTCCAAGGGTTTTAAAAATTGTTTGCCTACATCGTTGCTGCGCACAGCGCGATTGCAAGCGCTCCCCGCTTGCCTGCGGCGCGAACGGTATTCCATTCGCAATAGCCGTGCCATCTGGTTCACCAGAGCAAAAGAGGGGCTTTGTTCTCCTTTTGCGTCATAACGGAACAAGTGCTACATTCTTCCAGACAACAACGATAAAAAAAGACACAGTGGCTCGTAGAGGGACAGGAGATGGCGCAGTCGCGACCGCCCGCAGCCGCGGGAAGACAAGGAATATCCGGTAGTTCGGGGCTGATCGTGCCAGAGCGGCCGGCATCGGCCATGGGCATGTTTCATGCGTCGGAACAGGCCGTCATGATCGAAGAATCCCACCGCCGCTCCGCTTCCTTTGGCCTCACACCCGAGTCCGAGCCTGATTATTCGCCTATTTTGAAGGCGGACCTCACGTGTCGCATCGACCAGAACCGCGGCCTCGCGACCTACGCGCTGCCGGTGATGGAAACGCTGTATGAGCAGATCGTCAACACCCACAGCATGGTGGTTCTCACCGACGCGCAGGGCACGATCCTGCAGTCGATGGGCGATGACGATTTTATTGAGAAGGCCGACCGTGTCGCGCTGTGTCCGGGGGTGGCCTGGTCGGAGCAAAGCAAGGGCACCAACGCCATCGGCACGGCCATTGCCGAGCAGACGCCGACGCTGGTGCACGCAGACCAGCATTTCCTGGCAATCAATCACTTCCTCACCTGTTCGGCCGCGCCCATCATGGACCATCAGGGCAAGCTGATCGGCGTGCTCGACGTGACCGGCGACCATCGCAGCTTCCACAAGCACACGATGGCGCTGGTGCGCATGTCCGCGCAGATGATCGAGAACCAGCTGTTCTCGGCCGCGTTCCAGGACGTGATCACGCTGCATTTCCACAGCCGCCCGGAATTCATCGGCACATTGATGGAAGGTATTGCGTCGTTTTCCATGGCCGGCCGTTTCCTGTCGGCCAACCGCAGCGGGCTGTTCCAGCTCGGCCTGCCGATGTCCGCGCTGCAGACGCACACCTTCAGCTCGCTGTTCGGCATGCCGGTGTCGGCCCTGTTCGATCACTATCGTACGGCTACGCCGGGGCTGCTCGACCTGTGCCTGCACAACGGCGTGCGCGTGTCGGCACGTGCGGCGCTGCGCGCGCCGAACCTGATCGTGCAGACCGGCGGCATCGACACCGAGCGCCGCTCGCGTGACGACGGCACGTCCGCGCGGCGCGATGCGCGCAGCGACGATCTGGCCAACCGGCGCGGATTGTCGAGCTTGCATTACCTCGATACCGGCGACGAAAAAGTTTCGTCGCTGATCCGCAAGGTGAACCTGGTGATGGGGCGCGACATTCCGATCCTGATCACCGGCGAGACCGGCACAGGCAAGGAATTGCTGGCGCAGGCGATCCACAACGATTCGCCGCGCTCAGGCGGCCCGTTCGTGGCCGTCAACTGCGCATCGATACCCGAGACGCTGATCGAATCTGAGCTGTTTGGCTATGAAGACGGCGCCTTCACCGGTGCGCGCAAGAAGGGCAGCAGCGGCAAGATCCTGCAGGCCAATGGTGGCACCCTGTTCCTTGACGAGATCGGCGACATGCCGCTGCCGTTACAGGCGCGCCTGCTGAGGGTGCTGCAAGAGCGGCTGGTGATGCCGCTTGGCAGCACCAAATCCATCCCGGTGAATGTCGCGCTGATCTGCGCGACCAACCGCAATCTGCGCGAGATGATCGCCAAGGGAATGTTCCGCGAAGATTTGTACTACCGGCTCAATGGCCTGGTCGTGCGCCTGCCGCCGCTGCGCGAGCGAACCGATCTGGAGGTGGTGATCAATCGGCTATTGGCATCGGAGGCGAGCGGCGAGCCGTTCACGGTGTCGGACGAAGTGATGTTGCTGTTCAAGCGGCACAACTGGCCGGGCAATTTCCGCCAGCTGACCAATCTGTTGCGCACTGCGCTCGTGATGGCCGGCGCCGAGCGCGAAGTGCGGATGGAGCATCTGCCCGAAGACTTCCTCGAAGATATCGGCACCGCGCCGCTGTTGCCGCAGGCTGCGCAAGACAGCCCGGCGCCGGCAGCCATCGTCGTGCCCGCCACTGCACGGCTGGAAGATGTGGAGCTACTGACGATACAAAAAGCGCTCGACGAGCATCACGGCAATGTATCGGCCGCCGCGCGCGCACTCGGCGTGTCGCGCAATACCATCTATCGCAAGCTGCAGAAGTAGACAGGCCAGGAGCTAAGCGCGCTCAGTTGCCCTGGCTGGCCTGTGCAATCGCGTCGCGCAGCGCGTCGGCGATGCGCGCATCGCCCGGCGTATGTCCGCCTTGCGCGACCCACTGCAGCCGTGCATGCGGCATCGCCTGCGCCAGCAATTGCGCATTTTCCGGAGGGCAGACCAGGTCGTGCGTGCCGTGCACCAGCGTCACTGGTGTGGCTGCCAGTGCGGCGGCGCAGTCCATCAGTCCGGCCTTGCTGGTGAAGCAACCGTTCGTCAGGAAGTGCGCCTGCAGCCGGTATTTGTTCAGCACACGCGGCGGCAGCTCCGCCGCCGCGTCGGTGGTAACGGTGAGCTGGCCCGCCATCGCGTTCATCACGGCATTTTCATAATCACTCCAGCGCCGCGCCGCGTCGGTCGCCCTAGCAGCATCGCCATGCAGCAGCGCGTCGGCCAGCGTGCGCAGCACATCGGCCTTGTCGGCATCGGGCCAGCCGTCCGTCAGGCGTGCCCAGCCCTGCGGCACCAGTGCGCGCAGCGATTGAAAGAACCACTGCAGCTCGCGTTCGCTGGCCAGGAAGCTGCCGCGCAATACCAGCGCGCTGACGCGTGACGCATGACGGCCCGCATACAGTAGCGCGAGTGTCGCGCCCCAGGAGCCGCCGACCACCAGCCAACGATCGATGCCAAGCTGTTTGCGTATCTTTTCGATATCAGCCACCAGCGCCGGCGTGTCATTGCCGGACAGCCCGCCTTGCGGCTGCGAGCGGCCCGCGCCGCGCTGGTCGAACAGCACCACACGTTGCCGGCTGAGGTCAAACCAATCAAGCACCGACGGCTGTGTGCCGCTGCCGGGACCGCCGTGCAACACGATGGCCGCATCGCCATCAGGCTGGCCATATTGCGCGACGTACAGCGTATGGCCGTCGCCGACAGACAGGTCTTGCTGGTCGAAGGGAGAGGGGGACATCGGTTTTTTTTCGTAGCGCAGGGCTAAAATTAGGTGGAACAACGATGAATAACAACAGGTTCGCGCGCCTGCGGCAATCTGCAGAAACCGTGGCTCTTCCGAGAGAAAAGCCGGTTTTGCAGGCAGTGCGACAGGAGACGATTATGCATGCAACACGATTCCCTTCCGTGTCCGGGGCTGCCGGTTTCGGCCCTGCCGGGGCGGCTCGCCTGCGTTTTCGCCTTCCGAATCGCGCAGCGCAGCCTAAGCAGCCCTATTAAAACGACCTCCTGAAAATCATGAAAATCCTGGTTCTCGGTTCTGCTGCGGGCGGTGGTTTCCCGCAATGGAATTGCAATTGCCCCAACTGCGCCGGCGTGCGCAATGGCACCATCAACGCCAAGCCGCGCACGCAGTCGTCGATCGCGGTCTCGGCCAACGGTACCGACTGGGTGCTGATCAATGCGTCGCCCGACATCCTGCAGCAGATCCGCTCGAATCCGGCGCTGCAGCCGGCGCGCGCGATCCGCGATTCCGGCATCGCCGCCGTGATGGTGATGGACGCGCAGATCGATCACATCACCGGACTGTTGATGCTGCGCGAAGGTCGCAAGAAAATGAACCTGTACTGCACCGAATCGGTGTGGGACGACCTGAACCACGGCCTGCCGCTGGCGAAGGTGCTGTCGCACTATTGCGGCGTCGAGCGTCATGCGATCGATGGCCTGTCGGCCGATGCAACCCGCTTTGCGCCGATCGAAGTGCCGGGCATCGACGGCATTCGCATTCATCCGATGCCGTTGAAAAGCAAGGCGCCGCCGTATTCGCCGCACCGTGACAGCCCGGGACCGGGTGACAACAACGGCCTGTTGATCGAGAACGTCGCCACCGGCAAGACACTGTTCTACGCGCCGGGCCTGGGCGAGATCGAGCCGCATGTGCTGGAAGCGATGCAGAAGGCGGACTGCGTGCTGGTCGACGGCACCGTCTGGACCGGCGACGAGATGATCACGCTGGGCCTGACGCAAAAGACCGCAGCCGACATGGGCCACCTGCAGCTGTCCGGTCCGGGCGGCATGATCGAGGTGCTCGACAGCGTGGGCGCGCGCCGCAAGGTGCTCATCCACATCAACAACACCAACCCAATCTTGAACGAAGACTCGGCCGAGCGCGCGACCCTGGCGCAGCACGGTATCGAGGTCTCATTTGACGGCATGGAGATCGAACTATGAACGCACCCGCCAACATGAATGACCAACTGCCATGGAGCCGCGAAGAATTCGAGGCGCGCCTGCGCGCGAAGGGCGACAACTATCACATCAATCATTCGTTCAATGTGCGGATGAATGAAGGCAAGCTGACGGCCGACCAGATCCGCGGCTGGGTCATCAATCGCTTCTACTATCAGGTGATGATCCCGATCAAGGACGCGGCAATCATGGCCAACTGCCCGGACCGCGACGTGCGCCGCAAGTGGATCGAGCGCATTCACGACCATGACGGTCATGGCGACAAAGAAGGCGGCATCGAGGCGTGGTCGCGGCTGGGCGATGCGGTCGGCATTCCGCGCGACGAACTGTGGTCGCTGAAGAAGGTGCTGCCGGGCGTGAAGTTTGCCGTCGACGCCTATGTGAACTTCGCGCGCCAGCGCCCGTGGCAGGAAGCGGTGTGCTCGTCGCTGACCGAGATGTTCGCGCCGAAGATCCACAAAGATCGACTGGCCAACTGGCCGACCCATTATCCGTGGGTGAAGGAAGAAGGCCTCGCTTACTTCCGCAGCCGCGTGCCGCTCGCGCAGCGCGACGTCGAGCATGGTCTGCAGGTCACGCTGGACTATTTCACCACCCGCGAGCAGCAGGAGCGTGCGCTCGAGATCCTGCAGTTCAAGCTCGACGTGCTGTGGCAAATTTCCGATGCGATCGAAAAGGCCTACCCATGATCGATCTGTCATCGAAGCCCAAGCTGGCCCGCCTGTTCCGCATGCAGTACGAAGAGGCGCAGGCCGGCTATGTGCTGTTGTACCCGGAAGGCATGGTGAAGCTGAACCAACCGGCGTCCGAAATCCTGAAGCGCTGCGACGGCGAGCGTGACGTGAACGCCATCGTTGCCGACATCGAGCAGGCCTTTAATACTTCGGGCCTGCAAAAGGACGTCACCGGATTCCTTGAAATCGCAACCGAGCGAGGCTGGATTGTCTGAGCAAAAGCAAATTGCGCCGCCCCTGTGGCTGCTGGCCGAGATCACGTATCGCTGCCCCTTGCACTGCGTGTTCTGCTACAACCCGCTGAACTACGCCGGCGACAAGCGGGAACTCACGACCGACGAGTGGAAAGACGTGCTGCGGCAGGCGCGCAAGCTGGGCGCAGCGCAGCTGGGTTTTTCCGGCGGCGAGCCGCTGGTACGTGACGACCTGGAAGAACTGGTCGGCGAGGCGCATCAGCTCGGCTATTACACCAACCTGATCACCTCCGGCGTTGGCCTGACCGAGGCGCGCATCGCGAAGATGAAGGAACTCGGCCTCGATCATATCCAGCTGTCGTTCCAGGATTCGACCAAGGAGATGAACGACTTCCTGTCCAGCACCAAGACCTTCGACCTGAAATCGAAAGTGGCCGCGCTGATCAAGAAGTACAACTACCCGATGGTGCTCAACGTCGTGCTGCATCGGTATAACCTCGATCACGTCGGCCGCATCATCGAGATGGCCGTCGAGATGGGCGTCGAGTACCTGGAGCTCGCCAACACCCAGTACTACGCATGGGCCAGCGTCAATCGCGACCAGCTGATGCCGACTCGCGAGCAGCTCGAGCGCGCCGAGAAGATCGTCAACGAATATCGCGCCAAGCTCGGCAACAAGATCAAGCTGCTGTTCGTCGTGCCCGACTATTTCGAGGACAAGCCCAAGGCCTGCATGAATGGCTGGGGCTCAGTGTTCCTGGCGGTCGCGGCCGATGGTTCGGCGCTGCCTTGCCATGCGGCGAAGAGCCTGCCGGGACTCACTTTTCCGAATGTCACACAGGAAAATTTACGTGATATCTGGTATAACAGCGAAGCTTTCAACCGCTTCCGCGGCTTCGGCTGGATGAAAGAGCCTTGCCGGTCGTGCTCAGAAAAAGAAAAGGACTTCGGCGGCTGCCGCTGCCAGGCCTATGCACTGACGGGCGATATGGAAAATGCGGATCCGGTCTGTGGCAAGTCCCCGTACCACGAGGACGTAAAAAAGATCGTACTTCAAGGGCGGAACCGTCCGGTAGAAGAGAAGCCGCTGGTCTTCCGTAACGACGCAAACTCACTGCGCTTCGCTGCGGAATCGGCAACAAAAGAACGAGACAAGGTTAGCTAGCATGAATGGTGTGGCACGGCGGTTGATCCCGCTTTCCCGACTTTTTCAACCCCGCGCCCACTCCCCCCACGGCCCCGGCCTTGCGTCGGATGCGGATCGTTTTTTCATGCAGTGGCTGAGCTTCGCCGGTCTGCTGCTGTTCGCCGCCTATCTGTGCTGGCGCGCGAACATCTGGGGCGTGCTGGTCAATGCCGACCCGACCGGCATCACCATGATGATTGTTGCGGTGTTCTGCGCGTCCTCGCTGTGGGTGGGGCGGCGCGCATGGATGCTGATGCGCGAGCGCCAGACGCTCGATGCGTGGGAGCAGTCGGTGCGGCTCGCCTACGGCCCGTCACAGCCGCCGGCCGGTCATCAGGGCGCGGTCCAGGACTATCTGGCCGGCCTGGCCGAGAAAGCCCGCCGCAATGATTACGACAATGCGCAGTTGACCGAAGTGCTGGCCGAGCGCTTGCATGGCCCGAGCGAATCGGCCTGGTGGGTCAACGGCATCCAGATCAAGCTGGGCCTGCTGGGCAAGGTGATCGGCTTCTCCATCCTTGCGCTCGATATTTCGCAGATGCAGGGCTTCGACGCATCACAGTCGGCCTCCATCCTGAAGACCCTGACCGGCGGCCTTGGCATTGCGCTGTTGGCCACCGCAGTCGGCCTGGTCGCCAACATGCTGCTGGGTATGCAGCTGGTGAGAATGGATCGCTGCG
>JACCDQ011008062.1_pt1 | contig 24488 bp, 9 predicted proteins | sample 7446031 | NCBI WGS metagenome assembly JACCDQ01 (sample SAMN15323442, study PRJNA562643) | freshwater metagenome | isolation source: river surface water | place: USA:Blue River Watershed | collected 2017-08-17 | reverse complement strand
TATTATTAGTGGGATCTAATCCTAGCCAACCTTGATTCGGCGTATAAATTTCGACCCAAGCGTGGGTGGCTCCTTCTCCTCTTAGCCCACTTTCGTTAGGGCAGATGTAACCACTGACATAGCGTGCTGGAATTCCGGCGGTACGAACCAATTGCAAAAGCACGTGGGCAAAATCTTGGCACACACCTTTTTTATGGTCTAAAATTTCGTCTACAGTGGTTTCAATATTGGTGATCCCTTTGGTATAGGTGAAGTGGTTAAAAATATAATTATTGCATTGTTGTGCAATCTCAATAATGGTTTTGTTTTCACATCCAATTTCGTTGAGAATATCCAGAATGGTCTCTTGTTTTGTAATGGTTTCAGGATAGCAAAGGCGCAAGAGGTTGATGTTTTTTTCTTTTTCGGATGCTAAATCCTTTACGTACGATTGTTCAAAATCAGGAATTTTCAAGGAATGATTTACACGAACTAACATTCTAGATTCGATAGTCATTTCGGTATGAGCATCTAAAGTGTTGAAATTTCCCACGCGATTTCCGTGATAATCAGTAGAAAAACTAACTTCAGGATTGTTGGTAATCAACAATTCGTATTGCAAGACATCTTGGTTTTCAAAATTATGTGGGAATAAGCGAATCTCGTTGATGCTTTCTTTGATAGGCCAATTGTATTGGTATTTTGTAATATGGACGATTTTAAATAGAGCCATGCCGATTTAGGTATAAGAAAAGAATAATTTAGAAAAATCTGTAGAGAATTGGTTCAGTTGCACTTTGGTGTTATGAAGCACTTCTTCTAATTGTTGGTTGCTTAAGTGATGGTAATCGGTGTATTCGACATAGCTTTTTAGCCTTCCAAATTGATTGTGTAAGGTTCGGGCTTCGCTTATTACATTGTCTTTGAATAAATAGTTAATGTACACATTAATCAAGTCCAAAGTATAAATCACCGAGTGCGCAAAATCGCGATTGAAAACCACTTGTTGCACTACTTTTCTGTTGTGTGGAATATTACTGTAACTTTTCAAATACATTTCGTAGCCCGACAGGGATAGCAAAAGCCTTCTCCAGTACAATAAATCTTCTTCGCCCTCTAGATTGTAATCAATGGGCGCAAAATACGCTTGTGTAAGCGAAATGGTTTGCAAGCAGCGTTCAATGTGTTTGCCAATGCTCGAAAAACACCACCCCAATCCTCTCGGCATAGTTACTTGCAGAATTCCGTTGTACAGCAAAAAGTCTTTGTTCAATTTGGTAATAATAGCCAAAGCATCTTGGGTTTCCAATTGATGCGGCAGGCTAGGGGAATTCATAAAATGATACAACGAATTGATGTGTTCCCAAAGCTCTTTGGTGATTTTGTCTTGGGAACCGCGTGCATTTTCACGCGCTTTAATCACTAAATTCTTCACCGAATTTTGATTGTGATTGTCACAAATAATGTATTTCAACACAAAATTTGTGTCGTATTGCATCTCATTGATGGTCTCGATAGGCAAATCCATATAATGTTCTAACAAGGGTTTGTAGCCTTGAGTATCAATCAATTCTTTGTCGAAAGACAGAATATAAAAGGTGTTTAAGGTCAGCAACATTCCATCTGTTCTTTCCATGTATCGGTTGAGCCAGAACATTCCGTCCGCCACTCGGCTAAGCATATCTACTTTCATTGGGTATGTTTCTTTAGGTTATTTATTCTACTATCCAGGTATCTTTACTACCGCCTCCTTGGGATGAATTTACCACTAGAGACCCTTCGGTTAGCGCCACGCGGGTTAAGCCACCAGGAACGATTTCCACACCATTTGGACCACATAAAGCATACGGTCTTAAATCGACATGGCGCAATTTAAGTTGACCATCAATCAAACACGGCACGGTACTTAATTGAATAATGGGTTGTGCAATAAAGTTCCTTGGATTATCCAAAATGGCAATTTTAGCCGCATCGAGCTCCTCTTGAGTCGCTTTATTTCCCATAATCATTCCGTAGCCACCACTTTGATTGGTTTCTTTAATTACCATATTTTCCATGTCGGCAAAAACCAGTTCGCGCTCGTCTTGGTTTTCCATTTGGTAGGTCGGCACGTTTTTAAGAATAGGCTCTTCGTTCAAGTAATATTTAATCATATCAGGAACAAAGGCATATACGGCTTTATCGTCTGCAACGCCATTTCCTACGGCATTAACAATGGCAATATTGCCTTGTTTGTAAGCACTCATTAGTCCTGGAACACCTAATGCGCTATCGGGTTTAAAGACTAATGGATCTAAATATTCGTCGTCTAAACGACGGTAAATTACATCCACTTGCTGTAAGCCTGAGGTGGTTTTCATGTACACTTTGTTGTTGTTGACCACCAAGTCCCGACCTTCAACTAAGGGAATTCCCATTTGGCGTGCCAAAAAAGTATGTTCGTAATAAGCCGAATTGTAAATACCCGGGGTTAGCAACACCACATTAGGATTAGAGATGCTTCTTGGCGAAAGCGAAACCAAAATATTATGAAAAATCATGGGATAATTACTCACCATGCTTACATGATTTGAGGTCAGCATATCAGGGAAAATACGTTTAGTAATTTCTCTATTTTCTAGCATATAACTCACCCCACTCGGACATCTTAAGTTGTCTTCAAGCACATAAAATTCGCCTTTAGCACCGCGAATCAAGTCGATTCCTGCAATATGGACATGAATATTATGTGGCACTTTGATGCCTTGTACTTCTTGAATGTAGTGCGGACAAGACGCAATTAATGACGCTGGAACAACACCGTCTTTAATGATGTTTTGTTCGTTATAAATGTCTTCTAAAAATAAATTCAAAGCCAATAAACGTTGTTTGATTCCAGTTTCTACTTCTAGCCAATCACTTTTGGTAATGATTCTCGGAATAATATCAAAAGGGAAAATACGTTCAATCCCTTGATTATCGTCGCTATACACAGTAAACGTAATCCCTTGGTTCATAAAAAAATCAGAGGCTTGTTTCTGTTTGTCTTTCAGACTTTGTAGGTTTAGGTTTTCTAAGGTGTGCAACACTTGACGATACGAATGTCTTACGCCTTCATCAGAAAACATTTCGTCCCAACCTTTTGGGTTCAATTCAGGCAGTAAATTTGGCATATTTAATTTTATTTAAAAAAGTTAAACATTTCAAGGTTTTTATTGAAAAAAATTCTTGTTTTGAGCTAAATTACCTAATTATTTTCTGTTAAAAATCAATTATGATGAATATTTGATAATTTATGTCATATTCTTTTTTTGAGAAATATATTTTGATATTTCGTTTTTTTTTCGTCCTTATTTTTTTTGATTTAGAAATCAGCAAAACGTTATTATTATTAAACAGCTGTTTTTAAAGGGTTCAATTCTAAATTTTAAAATTATTTTTTAAAATGGCATTCCATTTCATACATTTGGCATTATGAGAGGAATAAAAATGATTCTTTGGTTGCTTTGGCGCATTTGGTTTTACGTCTTAATGGCTATTCCCATCCTTGCGATGTTGCCTTTTTTACTTTTATCTATAGTATCAGAGCGTGGCTACCCTTATTTTTTTGCTATGGCTAGAATTTGGGCTAAAGTCATTCTTTTCGGAATGGGGTTTTATTATAAGGTAGAATCAATTCAAGGATTGGAACCCAACAAAAGTTATATGATTGTGGCCAATCATACCTCTATGACTGATATTATGTTGATGTTGGCTGTAGTGGATCGTCCTTTTGTATTTGTGGGGAAGAAAGAATTGGCTTCGATACCGTTGTTTGGCTTTTTCTACAAAAGAACCTGTATTTTAGTAGATCGAAATAATGCACAAAGTAGGAGAGCAGTTTTTGAAAGCGCTCAAAACAGGCTGAATCGTGGTCTGAGTGTTTGTATTTTTCCAGAAGGAGGAGTTCCTTACGACGAGTCTGTTGTTTTAGACACCTTTAAGGATGGGGCATTTCGCTTAGCTATTGAACATCAAATTCCAATTGTTCCCATTTCGTTTGGAGACAATAAAAAGCGACTCTCTTATACCTTTTTCAGCGGTAGTCCCGGTTTGATGAGGGTAAAAATTCACGAACATCTAGAGACAAAAGGTAAAACCTTAGATGACCGAAGAGTGATTAAAGAAGAGGCGTATCAGATTATTTATAATCAATTAGTCGCTTTTGAGTGTTAACATAAAAACCGTCTTAAAAACCTTATTCTTGTCAAACTGAACTTGTTTCAGTTTCTTTAAAAATAATTAAAGATTCCGAAATAAATTCGGAATGACAAAATAGGAACTTTTAAGACGGTTTCTTTTTTATTGTGATTTAGAAATTTTATTCAGCAGCTAATTCTTTGATTTGTGACTTAATTTTTTCTTCTAATTCTTCGGCTAATTCAGGATTGTCTTTAATTAACGCTTTAACAGCATCACGACCTTGACCTAATTTAGTATCTCCGTAACTGAACCAAGAACCTGATTTTTTGATAATTTCAAATTCTACCGCTAGGTCTAATATTTCACCTGTTTTTGAAACCCCTTCACCATACATGATGTCGAACTCGGCTGTTTTGAAAGGCGGTGCTACTTTATTTTTTACCACTTTAACCTTAGTACGGTTTCCAATTACGTTATCACCATCTTTAATTTGTGACGAACGACGAATATCCAAACGAACTGAAGCATAAAATTTCAATGCATTTCCACCTGTTGTTGTTTCTGGATTTCCAAACATCACCCCGATTTTCTCTCTCAACTGGTTGATAAAGAAAACAGTACAATGTGTTTTGCTGATAGTTCCAGTTAATTTACGCAAGGCTTGTGACATCAAACGCGCGTGAAGACCCATTTTAGAATCCCCCATCTCACCTTCAATTTCGCTTTTTGGAGTTAAGGCTGCTACCGAGTCAATCACAACAATATCAATAGCTCCTGAACGAATTAAGTTTTCAGCGATTTCTAATGCTTGTTCTCCGTTATCTGGCTGAGAGATGATTAAGTTTTCGATATCCACGCCTAATTTCTCTGCATAATTTCTGTCGAACGCGTGTTCAGCATCGATAAAAGCAGCAATACCACCCGCTTTTTGCGCTTCGGCAATAGCGTGCAGTGTTAAAGTTGTTTTACCAGACGATTCAGGTCCGTAGATTTCGATAATTCTTCCTTTTGGATAACCACCTACTCCTAAAGCTAAATCTACTCCTAGCGAACCCGAAGAAATTACTTCTACTTCTTCAATGGCTTTGTCGCCCATTTTCATCACTGTCCCTTTTCCGTAGGTTTTGTCTAGTTTGTCAAGCGTAAGTTGTAGCGCTTTTAATTTAGCTTCTTTCTCTGAACTCATCTTTTAAGTGTCTAATTAGTTGTCAATTTTGAGAAAAATAAGGAATTTATTTTCTCTTTATAGTTTCGTAAAAATAGTTTTTTTTTTCGAAGTACAAGAGTTCTTATAAGGCAATTTTTTATGATCTAAATAAAAAAGCATATATTGGCTAGTATCTATTTTTTTAAATCAATTGCATGGCAATACTAGATTTTTTTGCGAGATGCAAGGTATTCACTAAGTGACAATCCCATTTGTTTTTTAAAACTTGATATGAATTTGGATTCTTTTTTAAAACCAGATTGTTGACTGATTGATTCAATAGCAATATTTGAATCAGTATTGTTGTCTATAAGGTTTTTAGCATAAGCAACACGTAATTGAGCCAGTAATTTAGAGAACTTAGTTTCTAATAAATAGGTAATACAATAATCTAGGTGGGTTTGTGAAATATTCAAAGCGTTAGCAACATCATTTTTTTTGCATTCCGGATTTAAAAACGGTTTTTCTTTTTCTAAATACAATTTAATTGCATTAGACATTTCAAAGAAAGGATCTTCTTCGGGCGCAATGGTTTCCCCCCCTTTTTCCTTTAGGGGAACCGTAACAACAGGGGCCATGGGTACTCCATATAAAATATTGGGAAAAAGAATTAAAGAAATAGATAGAAAACTATATCCAACACCCGCCAAAACATAAAACACATGCCCGTCTGCTATATTTTCATGAGTGGTCTCGTAGGCTGATTGTAGTGCTAGGAATAAGAAACTAGTATTGATAAATAATAAATTGGATAACAAGACTACCAACCACAAATGGGTGTTTATTAATTGTTTTTCTTTCTTTTTTTGATATAATCCAATTACTAAATAAATGCAATAGAGTAAATATGCAAACGAAAGTCCACAACGTAATGCAAAACTCATACCAGCATTATAAAATAGATTAACATCAATAGTTGCTACTGCGTTAGCACTTTTTAGGATAGCGTTTGCAATATTTAATTTATTTTCAAAGGGTTGTAAAAAGTAGGGAATTGTTCCAATTAGCGCAATGATGGCGGGTATGAAATGAACCCAGTCTTTTTTGTATAGATTTTGTTTGTTTTCAATTGTACCTCTTACATAAAAAAGCAAAAAAGGCCCTAAAAGAAACATAAAAGGGGCAAAATGATTGTAAAAAACAGCCAACCAAAAGGCAGAATGGCCATATAGCATAAAATAATGTGCTAGACCAAAACTAGAAGCCAAGACAAAAAACAACGCTAAATATAAAGCGTTAGGATTTGATTTCCAATTGAAGATAAAAAACACACAGGAAAGGATTATTGTTGCAACTGAAATGTATAATAACATGATATGAGGATATAACTACAAAGTTAATTAAAAAGGCAAAAAAAAGCGATTCAAAAAGCGAATTGTTGTCCAGTTTTTCATTTTTAAGACAAGTTCAAAACTACAAATGAAACGCAAAAGCATTCAATCTATTGTAACAATAGAACTTTTACCGTATAGTTTCCGAAATTTCATTATTAATATATTCGGTTGGAGTAAATCCAGTTTCTTCTTTAAACGCAGCATAAAAATTGGAGCGCGTTTTAAATCCCGATTGTTTTCCGATAGCTTCTATGGTTAGAAGAGAATTGGATCCTTTTTTCAGTAATTCTAAGGCGTGCTTTATTCTCAACGCCGATTTTAATTTTGAAAATTTAGTTTCCATTAAATAGGTGATGCAATATGAAACGTGATTTTGAGGCGCTTTAAGGTAAAGTGCAATATCGCTAACCGAAAAATCAGGATTTAAAAATGGTTTTTCTTCTTCTAGATATTTCAATATGGCTTTATACATATCGAAGAAAGGGTCCTCTTCGGGTGCGATTTTATTTTTAACTTTTTTCTTTTTGGGAGTTACAGCTTCATTTCGTCTAGGAATTCCATATAGAATCTCAGGAAATAAAACCAAAGAAAAAGACATTATGCTATAGGCTAGTCCAGCAATGATGTATAAAACCTGTCCGTCGTTTATGGTTTTACTAGGAACAGAATTTCCAGAACTTATGGCAAGGAGTATAAAACTCACAAAAATAAACGACAGGTTTGTAATTAAAATAATAAGCCAACGGTATGTGATGATAAGTTGGTTTTTAGGAATTTGTTTTTCCTTGGTTTCTGAAGGATATAATTTCCAAAGTAAATAGATACAGCTGATTAAATACAAAAAGGCAATGCTACAACGGAAGACGAAACTCTGTCCCATTGTATAAAAAATATTCACATCAATTTTTTCTATTATATCTGGATTTTGTATGATTTTATCCGCAATCTCTAATTTTTTATCAAATGATTGGAAAATGTAGGGTATAGATCCAATAAACGCAATCAAAGTTGGAATAAAGTGTAGCCAGTCTTTTTTGGATAATGAATAGCGATCGGTCAAAGTGTTTCGTATATAAAAATACAGAAACGGACCAATTAAAAACATTAATGCTGCAAAATTATTGTAAAATATGGCCAACCAAAAGCGCGACTCTCCCGAAGTTATTAAATAGTGAGCAATTCCAAATATAGAAGTAAGAATAAATACAACTGTTAAATAGATTGCATTTTTATTTAAGCCCCAATTGTGATATAAAAGCACAAATGAAATCAAGATGGTAAAAATCGAAAGATATAATAACATTAATGTGGGGTTTACACATTGCAAAAGTACGTATTAACCTCTTTCAGGTCTAAATTACAACTGCTTTAAATTGTCCAATTTTTAATTTTCGAGGACAACTAGTTATCCACTATGCTGATTTACAGGACAAAGTTGTAAGATAAAGCGGTGTGTTAATTATTTTTTGAACATAAGTTTGTTGACTTTTTTATACAGTTTTAGTTGTATATATATTACACCAAGACCAAATTAACGTCCTAAGAATTTATTAAACACATTTATTATTTTATGAAAAAACTAACAAATTTTCAGTTTTCGGTTTTTCAGTTTGTGCCAAGAATTAATAAACTTAAGCAATTGATGAATTCATTAGTTGTTTTTCTTTTGTTTATAGGAATTCAAGGATTTGCTCAAACAGTTGAAGTTAGCGTTCCTTTCTCGGAAGGATTTATTGGCGTCGTAGGGAGTAATGCTCAAACATCAAACACGATTAAGACGTTTTCAACGTTAGGAATTGCTAAAGCGTTTTTTGTTCAACAATCTACCAATGGAAGTTTCCAACTCCAAGGGAATGATATAGCTGGAACAATACGATTACAATTAAACTCTGGTCAGATAATTGAGTTTGCCGGAGCAATTGTGTGGAGAACTCCAAACTCAGGCGGATATCAAACTTTTGGTATTATACCATCAGCTTCAATGACACCAATTTCATTTGTTTATGGAGGATCTTCAACATATACAATAAATAGTTCTAGTAACTTGGGATTTAAAAAAATAGGAGAAGCAATAACTTATACTGACAATTCTAATGTTTCAGGGAATGCAGCAACTTCGGGTTTATTGGACGATTTAAATGCCTATCTTACAACGACTCAAAGTTTAAATCCTAATGGTCCAGTAACTGTAACTACTCAAACCACAACAGATAGTACTCCAACGATTACAGGAACTGTCACATTGCAAAGTGGAGAAACATTATCAGTAATGGTTAATGGGGTGTTGTATACAACAAGCAATGGTTTGGTTATTACAGGAACTAATTGGTCTTTACCAATAGTGAATAGTTTAATAGCGGGAAATACCTATTCAATTACGGCTACAATTACCAACACAGCAGGCTATACTTTAAGCGATAGTACAATTGACGAATTAATTATAACCGTACCTCCTCCTGCTTGTGATGTGAACAGAAAGTATGATAAAATTGTTAGTGGTTATCACTCTTCCATGGCTTTAAGTTCTAATGGTGATTTTTTAGTTTGGGGACAAGCAATAGCTAGTAATGGTACTACAGATGTAGCCCCACCAAAAGCAATAAATACAACTAATTTTTCTTCACTTACAGGTACGGTATTACATACCACAATGGGGGGTGTTGGAAGCGGAGGAAAAGACCAATACCTGGCTCTTACAACTACCGGACTTTGGGCTTGGGGTTTTGAGACAGGTGTATTAGAAGGGACATTAACAACTAGTGCTGCATTTCAGAAAATTCAAACCCCAACAGGAGGAGACGCCGTAACCAAATTACCGTTAGGAGTGTCCCCGACTGATGTTACAATGTTTGTAGCATCTCATCAAACATTGATGTTAGTTGCTAATGGAAATGTTTGGATTTTAACACAAGCTAGCGCTAACATACAAGGAGACGGAACTACTTTGTCTGCTACAACATGGCATAAAGTAAAGACTAATAGTACAACTGATTTATCTAATGTAATTGTGGTTAGAGGACAGGTGAGTTCATCAACATTAAATGCTTTAATGGCTTTAACAACTGATGGGTCGGTATATACATGGGGATCTTCAACTTATCTTGGAAATTCTTCTGCGGCTTCTTCAAAAAATTACGCCACTTTGATGACCTTGCCATCAGAGTTTACTTCTATTAATAAACCTAAGATGATAGGTGTTACCGGCGGGATTAAAAATACATCTACTACAAAAAACACTTTATATGTATTGAGTTATTCAGGAGCATTGTATTCGTTAGGAGATAATTCCTCGAAACAATGTGGGGATTATTCCACAACTGAAAGATTAAGTTGGGTAAATGTAAAAAGTAATTCGACAATTAATTTTAATAATGTTAGTTTTATTAGCTGCCAAGAACACACAGCGGGTATGCCAGGTGTTGCTGCAATAACTTCAAATTCGGTTTTGTATTCATGGGGAGATAATGATGGTCTTATGTTAGGACAATTAACCGACGGGGCACTTTATAATCCAACAGTTCCACAAGGATTCACAGTAGGTCAAGACAAAGCTATTTTTACTGAATTGGGAGGTCATACTTTGGTTTATGTAAAAGAAGGAAGTACTAAATTTTGTTATGTGGGTCACAGAACAAATGGAAGTATGGGAGAGAGTACGTCTTCTTCGGGAAATGTAGTTTCATTTGACTGTAGCAATACACCTACAATTGATTTGTGTGGTGCTGTAGCAATTACTGCTGACCCAACAAAGTCAACTATTACCGCTAGCCCTACCTCTATATTAGCAGATGGCACAAGCATATCAACCATAACAGTACAATTAAAAGATGCTTCGGGGACTAATTTAACAAGTACTGGAGGGAATGTAGTGGTAACTACCACTTCAGGAACTTTAGGCACAGTAGTAGATAATAATAATGGAACTTATACAGTAACTTTAACGAGTAGTTCAACTGCTGGAACGGCTACATTAGGCTTTACAATTAATGGAACTACTGCTACTGCTACCACAACAGTAACTTTTACAGCAGTTGCTGTTGCCACTCCAGTTGTATCTGGTTCAGTGTCTAGTTTATCATCTTTCACTTCTTGTCAAGGAAGTGTTTCTTCTGAACAAAATTTCACTGTTTCTGGAACCGATTTAACCTCTAATGTTACAGTAACAGCGCCCACAGGTTTTGAAGTGTCTCTAACAAGTGGATCGGGCTTTGCTTCAAGTGTTATAATTACAGCTTCAGGGACTTTAAGTTCTACATCGGTTTATGTTAGAATGGCAACCTCGGCTACCGGAACTCCAAGCGGAAACGTAACTGTAGTTTCAGGAGCAGCTTCTCAAAATGTTGCTGTAGCTGGAACGGTTAGTGTTTTACCAAATCTACAGTTTAAATTATCTCCGCCGGATGTTTCTACTTCTGCAATACAAGGTCAAGTAGGCACTAGAACAGAAAATTTCAATTCATTTACTGACGGGAATGTTGCCTCTAACGGAACTTATGCTGTAGGGACGTATACAAAAACAGGTTCAGCAGCAACTTCTCAGTATATTACAAATATCTATTATGGTGCGCCATTACCAAATTCTACCACTTTGTCAACTTATCTAGGCGTTTTTTCTGGAGGGGTTGTGAACGTAACACTAACAGATCCTTCTAAATATTTAGGCTTTTGGTGGGCAGGAGGCGATGATCGTAACCAGGTTACCATATTTGGAATGTGTAATGGAGTTGAGATACAATTAGCTAGGTTTACTACCTCAACAGTGACTTCTTTATTATCATCCCCAACAGTGACTGCAATTGATGGGAATGTATATAATTCTTCGGCATATATAAGAAATGCCCCATTTGCCTATATCAACTTACAATTAGACAATCCGAACATTACTTTTTCTCGTTTAGAATTTACTCAGAATAGTGGCGGTGGCGGATTTGAAGTAGATAATATTACTACAGGAACAGGATATGGAGCCGCATCTGCGACTACTCCTTCGGCACCAACAATTACTACAATTACCAATACTGGCGGAACGGCAACAATTAATTTTACTGCCCCGACCTCTAATGGAGGATCTGCAATTACTAATTATGAATATACTACAGACGGAGGAACAACTTGGACCGCTTTCTCACCTGTAACTACAACTTCACCTGTAACTGTAAGCGGTTTGACAATTGGTACAACCTATCCGTTTCAGTTACGAGCGGTAAATGCAATTGGCCCAGGCCCTGCTTCCAATACTATTTCAACAATTTTAAATAACCCGCCAAGCATCTCTACGATTTCGAATCAGATTTTGTGTTCCAATCGTACTCCATCTCCAGTTCAGTTTGTAATTGCAGATGCAGAGACAGCGGTAGCGAATTTAACCCTAAGCGTGACTTCATCAAATCTGGCAGTATTACCGGTTTCCAACATAAGTTTTGCAGGAACCACAGGAGCTAGAACGATGAATTATACTACTGTTGCAGGTGTTTTTGGCACATCAACAGTGACAATCACCGTTACAGATGCTGCGGGGAGTATTGCCACCGAAACATTTGATGTTGAAGTAGCACAAGACAGAATCGTAACAAGTTCTGGCGTGCCTAGTTTAACATCTAGTACTGTTTCAGTAGTAGACAATCAAATTACTGTAACCAATCCAACGGCTATTGACGGTGCCTTGGTAGTTATTAGTTCCGGATTTGTATCTGGCGATGTATTATCGTATGCAGGGACTTTACCAGCTGGGGTAACAAAGAGCTATAATACTACTACAGGTGTGTTGACTTTCACAGGAAGTCTGACAGCAGCTGAATTACAGGCAATTTATAGAGAAGTAAAATTCAACTCGACCTCATCTAATGCACAAAATAGAACGATTACCTTTACGCTAGGTTCGGCATTACCATTTAGTGCAAATAATCATTTTTATCAGTTTATTACTGCGCCAAATATTTCATGGACAGCTGCCAAAACAGCTGCAGAACAGTTAACTTTCTTTGGTAAACAGGGGTATTTAGCGACAGTAACAAGTGCTGCAGAAAACCAATTTATTTTGTCTAAAATTCAAGGACAAGGATGGATGGGAGCGGCAGATAGTCAAACCGAAGGGGTTTGGAAATGGATGACAGGACCAGAGGCTGGAACTCAGTTTTGGCAAGGAGCTAGCAATGGATCAGTAACAGGTGGATTGTACAACAACTGGGCTTCTGGCGAACCAAACGATTACGGCTCTGGCGAAGATTATGCACACTTTTTACTTAATGGAACTTGGAATGACCTTCCAGTGACTGCGTCTGGTTTACAAGGATATGTAGTCGAGTTTGGAGGTTTAGGTAACGATCCATGTGTGGTCACCTCAGCTAACAAAATAATAGCGGTTGTTGTCAATGCGGCACCAACAAATATTACATTAAGCCTATCTTCTATTAATGAGAATAATGCAGCCAATGCAGTTGTGGGTACTTTAAGTAGTACCGATGCTGATACTGGGGATACACATACTTATACTTTGGTTAGTGGAGTAGGAAGTACAGACAATGCTAGTTTTACTATTGTAGGCAATCAATTAAAGGCGGCAATTGCTTTTGACTTTGAAACTAAGTCTAGCTATAGTGTTCGTGTTAGAACTACTGATGCAGGTGGTTTGAGTTTTGAAAAAGTCTTTACAATTACAATTAATAATATTGATGAAGATTCTGATAATGATGGATTGATGGATTATCAAGAACAAGATTGTTCAGCTAGTACCTCAGTGAGTCAATCACTTACGCCAAGCACATTCTATTTTGTACAATGGAATTCCTATACAAATGGTGTTTTAAGAGGAGTGATCAATGTTCCAGGAAACCCTGTGAATGTGACGGTAACCAATACAAGTAATTCTATTTTACTTCAAAATGACGCGCCTTACGGCGGAATTTCAAATTGGTCTCCTCAACCAAGTGGAAATCCTAATTTAAGTACTTTCAGAAGTTCAACTTTGGGAGAACACAAGTTTGTTTTTGATCAACCAGTTAATAATCCTCGATTCTTTATTAACTCTTTAAATAAGACGTTAGATCTTTCTTTGCCAGGTAAAGTATTGAATTCGAATGGAAATTTCACGGGTGCTCCAGTAGGAACTACCACTCAGGTTTTGGTTGGAAATGAAGGTACAGGAACAATTTCTTTTTCTGGAAATATTTCCGATATTTCGTTTACAGGTCGTGAATATGAGTTCTATTGTAACTTCTCACTAGGAATAGCAGGTTTAGTAGACGCAAGTGCCTGTGTAGACATTGACACTGATGGCGATGGAATACCTAACAGATTGGATTTAGAAAGTGACGGAGATGGAGTATTAGATGCCACTGAAAAAGCAGATGCAACTGATGAAAAAGACTCATGTAAATTAGTTTTAGCACACCAAACGGAAACTACAAGCACAGTATGGAACACAGCTGATTGTGATAATGACGGGGTAACTAATGCAGATGAATTAACTGACGGTACTGACCCATTAAAAGCTGATACTGACGGAGACGGAGTAAAAGACGGAACAGAGAAAATAGATGGAACTGATGCAGAAGACGGATGTAAGTTTGTTTTATCTCACCAAACGGTAACTACAAGTACCGCATGGAATGCAGCTGATTGTGATGGAGACGGAACAACAAATAGACAAGAAATACTAAACAATACAGATCCACTAGTAGGAGACACCGATGGCGATGGTGTTTTAGATCCTCAAGAACTTTTGGATGGAACTAGTCGAACCGACGCTTGCCAATTTGTGTTGGCTCACCAAACGCTTACGCCAAGTACAGCTTGGAATACGGCTGATTGTGATGCAGACGGTGTAACCAATGCTCAAGAAGTTGTTGATGGTACTGATCCATTAAAAGCAGATACGGATGGTGATGGAGTAAAAGATGGAACAGAGAAAACAGACGGTACTGATTCAAAAGACGGATGTCAATTTGTACTAGCACACCAAACGCTTACGCCAAGTACAGCTTGGAATACAGCTGATTGTGATGCAGACGGTGTAACCAATGCTCAGGAAGTTATCGATGGTACTGATCCATTAAAAGCAGATACGGATGGTGATGGAGTAAAAGATGGAACAGAGAAAACAGACGGTACTGATTCAAAAGACGGATGTCAATTTGTACTAGCACATCAAACACTTACACCAAGCACAGCATGGAACAATGCAGACTGTGATGGAGACGGTGTAACCAATGCTCAAGAAGTTATCGATGGTACTGATCCATTGAAAGCAGATACGGATGGAGATGGAGTGATAGATAGTACGGAGAAAACAGACAGATCAGATGGTAAAGATGCGTGTAAATTTGTTTTAGCACATCAAACAGTAACTCCTAGCACAGCATGGAACAATGCAGACTGTGATGGTGATGGATTAACTAATTTGAGAGAAAAAACATTAGGGTTGAATCCATTATCAGCAGATACAGACGGAGACGGCTTGTCTGATGCGGTTGAATTAACAATGGGAACTAGTCCATTGATTCAAGACACCGACGGAGACGGAATTGCTGATAACCTTGATAATTGTCCGTTAACATCCAATGCTAATCAGGCTGATAATGATAACGATGGATTAGGAGATGTTTGTGATACTGATGATGATAACGACGGGGTTTTAGATGCTAATGATAATTGTCCAATTACAGCTAATGCGAATCAAGCCGATAGAGATCGTGATGGCATGGGAGATGTTTGTGACTTGGTAGAATTGAATATTGCACAAGCCATCACTCCAAATGGAGATGGTGTAAATGATACTTGGGTAATTTATAATATAGAAAATCATCCAGGCACCATCGTTCGTGTATTTAATAGATGGGGAAAAGAAGTGTTTTATTCTAATGATTATCATAATGATTGGGATGGTCATTATTTAGACTTGAATGAGAGCTTACCATCTTCAGGATCGTACATGTACCAAATAGACTTAGACGGAAATGGAACTATCGACGCTCAGGGTTGGTTATACATTACTAAATAAACCTCAAATCAAAAAAATAAGACAATGAAAAAAATAAACCTTATGGCAACTTTAGCACTCCTTTTAGTAAGTAGTGCTTTATTCGCCCAACAAGAAAGCGTTTTTGCTTTTTATAAATCCCACATGATTTTGGTGAATCCAGCTTATGCAGGATATAACAATGCGACTTTGTGGACGAGTTCACTGAGAAAACAATGGACAGGTGTTCCTGAAGCACCCGAAACCCAAACCGTCTCCTACAGTACTCCAGTTGGCAAAAACATGGGCATAGGAGTGTCGGTGGTGAACGATAAAACCTTTATAGAAAAAGAGACCTATTTGGGGGTTGATTTCTCGTATAAGGTGCAAATGAATGCAACAACCGATTTGTATCTAGGAATCAAAGCAGGTGGTAATTTTTACGATGTCAACACCACAGGGTTAGAAACGTATAATGTACGATCAGACCAAGCTCTTGGATCTATTAATACATTCAATCCCAATTTTGGGGTAGGTGCAGTACTAAAGCAAGACAAATGGTACGCTTCATTATCTGTTCCAAGACTGCTTAACACAAGTAAAGCAGTAAATCAATCAGGTTATGCCATGTCTGCTACTGATAGGCCTCATGTGTATTTAAGTGGAGGCTATGACTTTGATTTAAGTCCATCGTTAGTGTTGAAACCATCGGTTATGTTGCGTTATGTCAATGGTGCGCCTACATCAGTAGATCTAACTACGATGTTGCAAATAGAGAACAATTTTGAAATTGGAGGAATGTACAGAACCGACAAAGCGTATGCAGCAATGAGCACTATCCAATTGAGCAAACGTTTTGTGTTTGGGTTTGCCTATGAGATGAGTATGCAACCAACACTAGCTGCTGCAAGAAACACAAATGAAATCCTATTGCAGTTTAAGTTTTAGAAAATGCAATTCATTATAAACCGGAAGCGATTTAGCAAAAAACCCACTAAACTCTAGTGGGTTTTTTTGTGGCTAAGATGTACTTGGTTTCAAAGAAATAAATTCTGTAGGAGTCATCCCTGTACATTCTTTAAATGCCATATAAAAATTAGAACGTGTTTTAAAACCCGATTGTTCACCTATAGCTTCAATAGTAAGACGGTCTTTAGTTTCGCTTTGTAACAACGATATAGCATGTTTCACGCGTAACTCGGCACGCAATCTGTAAAAAGTAGTGCTTTGTAATGTATTGATACAATAGGACACATGGTTTTGTGGAACCTGCATAATGATAGCAATGGTTGAAATCGAAAACTCAGGATCTAAAAACGGTTTCTTGTCATTCAAATAGGTTATGATTTTTTCTGATAATTCAAATAGTGGATCTTCTTCTGGGATGATTTCATTCACCACATCAGCCGGAATGTTTTTAGGCTCTTTATTAAATTTTCTGTCATTGGCTATAATTTTTCGGGGCATCCCATATAATATGTAAGGAAATAATAGTAAAGAGAAAGATAAAATAAAATAGGAGAAGCCAGAAATCAGATGCAAAGCATAGCTGTTAGCGAAAGCCTCTTTAGGGGAGCTATAAAAAGATAAAACAGTAATAGTTAATAAGTAGAGAGTGATTATAAACGAACATACCACTAGCAGGGTCAACCATTTTAGTGATACTTTATATTGTTTGTTCGGAATGGCATTTTCTTTTCGGATTATTGGGGCGTAAGAAATTAACAAATAGCCACAGTACATAATATAAATTAGAAACAATCCCACTCGAATTAAAAAACTCACATCGGCATTATAAAATAAATTAAGGTTTAAATACAGTAAACTATCAATGTTATTGATAATACGTTCTGCATTTTGCAATTTAATTTCAAAAGGTGTGAGTAGATAGGGGAATATGCCAACAGCTTGAATTAAAGCGGGAATAAAATGAAAATAGTCTTTTTTAAATAATGATGCGCAATCTGTTAAAGTTCCTCTTATGTAAAAAAACAAAAGCGGACCTAACAACAAATATAAGGGTGTAAAATGATTGTAAAACAAGGCTAACCAAAATGGAGATTGTCCAAATAGGACAAAATAATGTGTGATCCCATATAAGGAAACAATGATTAAAAACAATCCCACATAGATTGCGTTTTTGTTTTTCTTATAATTATTAATTAATAACAATAAACTAAGTGCCAAAGTTGAAATGGTAAGGTATAGTAACATGTTTTTGGATTTTTGCTTTGCAAAACTATACAAATGTACGTTTTGGGACTTTAAATCATGGAAATCAATTTGTCCTTTTTATACAAATTCAGGACATATATACACAAATCTAGGCTTATAAGACTTCTCTTATATAATAATTTTGCTGGAATTATTCAATTAAGAACCATAGGGTTCTAATTAGGTTTACCCCACAAAACACAAATTATTATGAAAGAAAAATTACTTTTTTCAAATCGAATTAAACATTTATTAACGGTTACTTTTCTTTTAGTTTCCTTAATTTCTAATGCTCAAAGAGTTTTGTTTTTAAAAGATCAAACGGCTATTAGTTCGGGTGTTCAAGCGCTTAAAAATCATTTAGTCCAGAATGGAATGACTGTAGATATTAGTGATTTTATTGAATATTCTTTCATCGGTTCGACTTTCAATGTAAATGGCGGAACTCCTAAAACTCTAGCTGATTATGATGTAATTGTCCATATGAATGGCGCTAGTTACTCTACTGCTATGGATACAAGAGGGCAAACAGCAATAATGAACTTCGTTCGTAATGGAGGTGGTTATATAGGTGGAGAATGGTTATCATATGAAAAATCTAGTCATTCAATAATGAATGATGTTATTTTGTTGTGGAGAGAAACAGGTGTTACTGAACAAATTCAATATAACAAAGTTATTGGTTTGTCGCATCCAATTACAGACAACTTACCAAGCAGTTTTGCCACAGCGTCATTATACGGTAGAAGCCCAGGTTTAGTATCGAGTGATTTTAGCCAAGATGTTACTGTACTAATGACCTCACCTAATTCTGGATCGCCTAAGCCATCTGTTGCAATTAGAGAGCTACAAAAAGGAAGAGTTGTTTTTTATGATCACACGGTTGGAAACTATGGTGGGACTCCATATTTAAATGATAATAATATGCTCGAACTTTATTTAAGTTCAATTAGATGGGCAAGCGGAGGAATAGACGTAACAGGAAGCTTATGTCAGGAATCTAATTCAGTTAATTTTAGAGTTGTATATAATAATACACAAGACCCTATCAGCACATATTCATGGACAATTAGTGACGGTACCACTTCTACAGCATCAAATATTTTAAATAAAACATTTTCTGCTTCAGGAGATTACACAGTTACAGTAAGTTTACGATTGCAAAGCGGGGCTACTAAGACTTTCAGTCGAAGTTTTAAGATTTCACCAACTCCTACAGTAGCTAATGGAGGAAATGATGTTTTCTTGTCCCCTGGAACCACCACAGCTACTCTGGTTGGAAACACGCCTACTTCTGGAACAGCTTCTTGGGTAAAAGTTTCAGGACCTAATAACCCAACTATGTCTGTATCGGGATCTACTCTTAGTTTATCAGGTTTAACAAATGGCCAATATGTTTTTAAATATACAATTACAGCTCAAGGAATTTGTGACCCTAAGTTTGACACAGTAAATCTTTACATTGCAGATGTTGCAAGAGTTTCAAGTTTAACAGCTTCAAATATTACAGGTAGCAGTGTAACATTGGGAGCAAATGTGACATCAGATGGTGGTGCTGCCATAACTTCTAGAGGATTTAAATACGGCACTACACCTAGTCCAACTACAAATCAAACAATAGTTACAGGTACGACAGGAGCTATGACTGCAAATATAACAGGCCTACAATCAGGGACTGTTTATTATTATATTGCGTTTGCTGTAAATTCAAATGGTACATCAACTACATCAGATGGAACCTTCACAACTACATCAGTGCCTCAAATTAACTTAACTAATTCATCATCGATTAGTACTATGTCGTCATGTATTGGAACTGCTTCTACTGCAAGTACCTTTACTGTATCAGGATCTAATTTAACCAATAATGTTATTGTTACAGTTCCAACCGGGTATGAGGTGTCCTTATCGAGTGGTTCTGGTTATAGCTCCAGTGTTTCTATAACAGCTTCAGGTACTTTAGCGGCTACAACGGTTTATGTAAGAGTAGCATCAAGTGCTACTGCAGGAACAATTAACGGTAATGTAACTATAGCTTCTACAAATGTAACATCACAAAACATAGCAGTTACTGCAACTATCAATAATGTTCCTAACCTACCTGTCGCTTCTGCAATTCAATTATTTTGTTCAGGAAGCACGATTGCAAGTTTACAAGCTACTGCCGGGACAGGAGAAACCATCCAATGGTTTGCTGCCGCAACAGGAGGAACAGCTTTGGCCAGTTCAACGGCATTAGTGGCTGGAACTACTTACTATACACAATCGGTTGCTAATAGTTGTGCAAGCACGCGTGTAGCTGTAAAAGCAGTTACTAATAATGCATTAAGTTTTGATAGTTCAACTAATTATGTTTCTTTAGGAGATACACTTGAAGATTTGGGCGATATTACAACTGAAGCTTGGGTATATTGGAAAGGATCATCATTAGCTTATTCAGAGATTTTGACCAAAGATGTTATTTCTGCTTTTGCTATCACAAGTGCAAATAAGTTACATGCTAATTTTGGTGACGGATTCAATTGGATTGCAGGATTGGATTCGCAAACTAGTATTCCTTTGAATACATGGACACATGTGGCGGTTACTCGTCAGAATGGTGTGGTAAAAATGTTTATAAATGGGGTGCAAGATGCAGCCACTATTACTAATACGGGGACCGGTCATAATACTGCACTTCGATTAATTGGAGGCAAAATGGTAGGCTCTTCTACTACTGGTACTATTTTTACAGGAAGGATTGATGAGTTACGTTTTTGGTCAGTTGCGAAAACAGCGACCGAAATAGCATCTGCAATGACCACTAATTTAGTAGGAACAGAACCCAATTTAGTGGCTTATTACAACTTCAACCAAGGGATTGCCAATGGAACTAATACGTCCATTACATCTTTAAACGACTTAACCTCATCAGCCAATAACGGTACAATAACCAATTTTACTCTAAATAGCACTACAAGTAATTTTGTTCCAGGCTATTTCTCTAGTATCACAGGTACTAATACTGTTGGAGTAGGTTCAACAATTCAATTATCACATTCGGTTAGTGGAGGTACATGGTCATCGGCTACAACTGGAGTAGCTACAGTGAATACTAGCGGATTAGTAAGCGGTGTCTCTGCAGGAACTTCCGTTATCACATACACTTCTTGTGGTCTATCAACTACGTATACAGTAACAGTTGTTAACCCAAGCTTAAGTACATCAGTATCTTCTTTAGCTGTTACTTCAACTTGTACTGGAGTTGCTTCCACTGCAAGTTCTTTTACTGTTTCAGGATCTAATTTAACTAATAACGTTACTATAACTGCACCAACAGGATATGAAGTTTCATTGACGAGTGGATCAGGTTACGGTGCCTCAGTTTCAATAACTGCCTCAGGTACTCTAGCATCAACAACGGTTTATGTAAGGCTGGCTTCTAGTGTTACAGCTGGAGCTAAGAATGGCAACGTCACCGTTACATCTACTAATGCAACTACACGAAATGTTGCAGTTTCAGGAACAGTTAATAGTGTTGCTCAATTGAGTATTCAAAATTCATTATGTACATCACAAGGATTGTATTGGTCTACTTGGAGTAATGTAACTTCAACAACAGCTACTGGTACAATTGGTAATGTAGGTGTTACAGTACAACACTCTGCAGGAGGTCTATCTACTACTTCTACCATGTTTAGTCATGCAACATTCCCATCGCAATATAGCGTGCCTAACGGTACTACATTGCGAAATGATAAAGCGGGAACATTTACTTTTACATTCGATCAACCAGTAAATAATCCACAGGTTGCGTTTTCAAGTATTGGTAATCCAAGTAATCCAGTCGGTTTAACTACATCTGTACCTTATGAAAGAATTTGGAATGGCTCATCAATGACCTACACCGACTCTACTCACATGACGGGTAACGAAGGTTTTACTATTGTTCGTTTTCCAGGAACCCATACTAGTATTACTATTCAGTATGATAGAGATGAAACCTATGCCAACATTGCTTTTGGTGCTGAGAACTTTAACTGTTCTGCACCAACGGTTTGTCAAGGACAACCAATTACTTTAACAGCAACTGGAGGATCGGCTTATTTATGGACCCCGAGTACTGGACTAAGTGCTACTAATACTTCGTCAGTAATTGCAACACCATTAGTTACTACTACTTATACTGTTACAGATCCAAATAATTCGTGTGCAACTCCAGCAACTGCCACAATTAATGTTAATCCAGTTCCAACAGCACCAACAGCTTCTGTTTCTCAGTTATTTTGCCCAGGTAGCACCATAGCAAGTCTACAAGCTACTGCTAGCTCTGGAGCAACTATTCAATGGTTTGCTGCAGCAACAGGAGGAACTGCTTTGGTAAGTTCTACTGCCCTAGTTGCAGGAACAACATATTATGCACAAGCCGTAAATGCAAACGGTTGTGCTAGTACAAGAACAGCGGTTACTGCTGCTACTAATAATGCATTGAGTTTTGATGGTGTTAATGATAGAGTTAATTTAACATCTAATTCTATTCAAGATGGCGCTACAGCCTTTACTATTGAAGCATGGATCAAACCAAACAATTCAAATTGGGATAATGCATATCACGCTATTTTTGGAAATCAAACAGGAGGCCCTGCTAATACAAGAAATCCTTCCTTTTATCTTAAAGACGGAAAAATTCATATAGATTCATACGAAGATGGAACATTAACAAGATTCGATTTTTTAACTAATGAATCTTTAATTTCACAAAATGTATGGAGTCATATTGCTTTAGTTAAAGAGGGTACTACTTTTAAAGTATATATCAACGGAAATCTTGCAATTACAACTCCTGCGCCAAACGCCGTCAATATTACAGGACCGTACCAATTAGGTTTTATTGATAATTATTATGCAGGTTTATTAGATGAATTACATTTTTGGAATGTAGCAAGATCAGCTACTGAAATTGCAACAGGAATGAATACTACTTTAGTAGGAACAGAGACAGGTTTAGTTGATTATTATAACTTTAATCAAGGAATTGCTAATGGAACAAATACAAGTGTTACTACTTTATTAGATGCTACAACTTCTGCTAATACAGGAGCTATTACTAACTTTAACTTATCAAGCACATCAAGTAATTTTGTACCAGGATACTTTGCTCAAATTACAGGAACAAATGTTATAGCAGTAGGAGCTACTTCGCAGTTATCACATACATTAAACGGCGGGATATGGTCATCTGCAACACCTGCAGTCGCAACAGTAAACGCTTCTGGACTGGTTACTGGTCTTTCTGGAGGAACGTCGGTAATTACATATACATATTGTGGACAATCAACCATCTTTACTGTAACTGTTAAAGCATTACCTACCATATCTTCAATTTCAAATCAATTACTTTGTGCTAATGGGGCACCAACACCAGTTAATTTTGTTATTGCGGACTTAGAAACACCAGTTGCCAACTTAACAGTAACAGCTACGTCTTCAAACACAGCGTTATTACCAGTTTCAAATATAAGTTTTACTGGTGCAACAGGAGCGAGAACTATGAATTATACTACCCTTTCAGGAATTTATGGGACATCTACTGTTACTATAACGGTAGCGGATGCGGATGGAGGAATTGCTATTGAAAGTTTTGATATTCAGGTAGCTCCTGACCGTATTGTTAGTAGTTCAACAGTTCCAACTTTACAAGCTAGAACACCATTAACGTTAGACGACCAAATAGTAATTAATGAAACAGGAATTATTGATGGAGCTTTGGTTGTAGTTAGTTCAGGTTTTGTTTCTGGAGACGTACTTTCATATACGGGAACATTACCAACAGGAGTAACAAAATCTTACAACAGTTCAACAGGAGTGTTGACTTTTAATGGTAACATTACTCCTAGTGAATTACAAGCCATCTTTAGAGCAGTACAAATTAATACCACATCAACCAATGCGCAAGACAGAACCATTACATTTAATATGGGTTCAGCCTTACCATTTAGTGGGAACAATCATTTTTATCAATTTATTACTGCCTCAGGAATTAGTTGGACTAATGCAAAAACAGCTGCAGAACAGTTAACATTCTTCGGAAGACAAGGTTATCTTGCTACAGTTACAAGTGCTGCTGAAAATCAATTTATCTTGTCTAAAATTCAAGGACAAGGATGGATGGGAGCAAGTGATGAACAAACAGAAAATGTTTGGAAATGGATGACAGGACCTGAAGCGGGAACTCAGTTTTGGCAAGGTTTATCAAATGGTTCAGCAACAGGAGGTCTTTATAATAATTGGGCTTCAGGAGAACCTAATAATGCAGGAAATGAAGATTACGCCCACTTCTTAACTAATGGACAGTGGAATGATTATCCATTAACTCTAGGTGGAATATCCGGTTATGTAGTAGAATTTGGAGGATTGAGTAATGATCCTTGTGTAGTTACCTCCGCAACTAAAACAATACATGTAGTTGTTAATGTTGCACCAACTAACATTTCATTAAGCGCTAGTTCAATCAATGAGAATAATGCTGCTAATGCAGTTATTGGAACTTTATCAAGTACTGATATTGACGCAAGCGATACGTTTACCTATACATTAGTATCAGGAACAGGAAGCACTGACAATACAAGCTTTAGTATTGTAGGGAATCAATTAAAAG
>JACCDQ011466687.1_pt1 | contig 24493 bp, 21 predicted proteins | sample 7446031 | NCBI WGS metagenome assembly JACCDQ01 (sample SAMN15323442, study PRJNA562643) | freshwater metagenome | isolation source: river surface water | place: USA:Blue River Watershed | collected 2017-08-17 | reverse complement strand
GAACAAAAAATAGACTTTATCAATCATGGCAAAAGAGAATTTTGACCGTAGTAAGCCTCACGTAAATATCGGTACAATTGGTCACGTTGACCACGGTAAAACTACCTTGACGGCTGCCATTACGAAGGTACTTGCAGAGAAAGGTTTGGCAGAGAAGAGAGATTTCTCTTCAATTGACAATGCTCCTGAAGAGAAAGAGCGTGGTATTACAATTAATACAGCTCACGTTGAATATCAAACTAACAACCGTCACTACGCACACGTTGACTGTCCAGGTCACGCCGATTACGTGAAAAACATGGTAACTGGTGCTGCTCAGATGGACGGTGCTATCCTTGTTGTAGCTGCTACTGATGGTCCGATGCCTCAAACTCGTGAACACATCTTGTTGTCTCGCCAAGTTGGTGTACCTCAATTGGTTGTATTCATGAACAAAGTGGATATGGTTGACGATCCAGAATTACTTGAATTAGTAGAAATGGAAATTCGTGAATTGTTGTCATTCTATAAATATGATGGCGATAATATCCCTGTAATCCATGGTTCTGCTTTGGGTGGATTGAATGGTGAGCCAAAATGGGTTGCTACAATCGACGCTTTGATGGATGCTGTAGATTCATTTATTCCTCTTCCTCCACGTGCTACTGATAAGCCTTTCTTGATGCCAGTTGAAGACGTATTCTCGATTACTGGTCGTGGTACTGTGGCTACTGGTCGTATCGAAACTGGTGTAATCAACTCTGGTGAGCCTGTAGAAATCTTAGGTATGGGTGCTGAGAACTTGAAATCTACTGTAACAGGTGTTGAAATGTTCCGTAAAATCCTTGACAGAGGTGAAGCTGGTGATAACGTAGGTTTATTGTTGCGTGGTATTGAAAAATCTGATATCCGTCGTGGTATGGTTATTTGTAAGCCAGGTTCAGTAAAACCGCATGCTCATTTCAAAGCTGAGGTTTATGTATTGAGCAAAGAAGAAGGTGGTCGTCACACGCCATTCTTTAACAAATATCGCCCTCAATTCTATTTCCGTACAACTGACGTAACTGGTGAAATCACTTTACCAGCAGGTGTAGAAATGGTAATGCCTGGTGATAATATCACTATCGAGGTAAAATTGATTAATGCAATTGCTATGGATAAAGGTCTTCGTTTTGCGATTCGTGAAGGTGGACGTACTGTAGGTGCTGGTCAGGTAACTGAAATCATCGCTTAATCTTAGGATTTAGTGCATCAATATATAAAAAGGGTATTTCCGAAAGGAGATACCCTTTTTTATGCACTCTTTTCAGAGATTGATTTTAATCTCTTCTTAATAAACATTGTATTATTTTTACGAATGTTTTTTCAACTCTAATTGATATTCTACATTATGTCTGAAAAAAGAAACGCTGCAACCATTTTTATATTTATTACGATACTGATAGATGCCATTGGCTTTGGGGTAATCATACCTGTTATGCCTTCTTTAATCTCGGAGTTGGCTCAGACCGATACGGGGGGGGCTGCAAGATATGGGGGACTGCTCTTTGCGGCTTATTCGGTGACTCAATTTGTCTTTTCTCCGATTGTCGGTGGTTTAAGTGACCAATTCGGAAGAAGACCAATATTATTGGCTTCTCTTTTTGGTTTTGGAGTGGATTATGTTTTTCTAATTTTTGCACCAACCATTACTTGGTTATTTATCGGAAGGGTTATTGCGGGAATTATGGGGGCAAGTTTTACGACTGCTGCTGCTTATATGGCAGATGTTAGTCCTCCCGAAAAACGTGCTCAAAATTTTGGAATGATTGGTGCTGCATTTGGGCTCGGTTTTATCATTGGTCCAAGTATTGGTGCTTTGGCAAGTACTTTTGGAGTAAGAGTGCCATTCATGGTTTCGGGGGTTTTGACTTTGTGCAATTGGCTATATGGTTATTTTATTTTACCTGAATCTCTCAAGGTCGAAAATCGAAGAAAATTTGATTGGAGGCGTGCGAATCCAGTAGGGGCTTTGATTAATTTAAAGAGATTCCCAATGCTGCTCGGATTCGTTGCCGCACTATTTTTGGTATATATTGCAAATTTCTCGACACAAGGCACATGGTCGTTTTTTGTGAAAGAAAGATTCAATTGGAATAGCCGAGAAATCGGACTTTCTCTTACATTCATTGGGGTAATGATTGCCATTGTACAAGGTGGTTTGACAAGGATTGTTATTCCGAAGTTAGGAGCAAAAAAGTCTATTTATCTTGGATTTACTTTTTCTATTTTAGGGTCAATAGCATTTGCCTTGGCGAATGAGGGCTGGATGATGTATGCCATTATGGTTCCTTTTGCAATGGGAGGCTTGGCGGGTCCAGCTATGCAGGGGATTATTTCAAACGAAATACCTGCGAATGAACAAGGGGAGCTACAAGGGTCATTGACAAGTCTCAATAGTGTTGCTGCGATTATAGGCCCTATATTGATGACGTCGTTGTTTTATCAATACACCGCCAAAAATGCTCCGATTTATTTCCCCGGCATACCATTTGTTGCTTCGGCTATTCTGAGTACCATCAGCCTAATCATGATTGGGATTACCTTGAAGAAAAATCAAGCTAAACACTAAGGTATTTCATGAGTAAATGATAGCGTTCTTGTTCAATACTTTCGATTGGTTCGTGGGCATAACTGGCTTGAATGGCATAGCCATACCGCTCTAGTGTAGCGATAATTGATTGGATAGATTCGGTATTGAGCTTGATAGTGAGCGTAGAATTATCATGGTTGGAAATCGTATAATTGCTCGAAAAATAAGAACTTATGATTCGGGCATTATTTGATTCCACCAATCGACTAATTTCTGATAGAGAATAATCACGATTATTCAATGAAATAACCAAAACTCCTCCAATTTCGGTTGTACCGAGTAGTTCCGCAAACTTGGCATAAACACTGGTAGCAGTGACAATTCCTAACAATCCGTGTTCAGCGTCAAATACAGGTATAATTTGCAATTGATATTGAGCAATGAAGCGTAAAGCTTCATAAATATGCTGAGAGTTAAATAAATATACATCGGTAAATTGAAAAATCAATTCTCCTATGAGCAGGTTATCGTCATAATGATGGAGGAAATCTTCACTGACAATACCCAAGTATTTATTTTCAGATGCAACAGCTAATTGGCCAATTCTATTTTCATCCATCCAATTCAAGGCATCAGCTACCGAGTCAGATGGTTTTAAAATAGGCAAATCATGGTTAATTATTTCTTGAATAATCATTTGGAAATTGATAAAAGACATCAATTAAGCCACTTTTTTCATTTGAATTTTATCCAAAAATGCGGCTAAATATATATTGAACTCCTCTGGTTTTTCCATCATCGGAGCATGGCAACATTTGTCGATAAAATATAATTCAGAATTTTTAATCAAACGATTGAACTCAAAACCTACGTGTGGCGGTGTAATGGTATCATTTAGCCCCCAAATTAGACAAGTTGGAGCAGTAATACTCTGAATTTCTTTGGCTAGATTATGCCTTTGAGCAGATTTAGCGATTTGAACGATGTTCATACATTTCGGAATACTAGATGTAATTTCAAAACACTCATCGACTAATTCTTTTGTGGCAGTATTAGGGTCATAGAAAGTATAGGCAACCCGTTCTTTGATGTACTCATAGCTTCCCCTTTTAGGAAAAGACCCCCCCATAGTGTTCTCAAAAAGCCCAGAGCTGCCCGTCAGAACCAAAGACTTGATATTGTCTGGGTGAGCCATGGTATAAAGTAATCCCACATGACCACCCAATGAATTGCCAAGAATGATTAAATCTTGAAGGTTTTTGAATGAAACAAAACGCTCAATAAATGCCAAAAGCCCATCCAAACTTGCCTGACGCATAGGCATATCATAAATAGGCATGACGGGTATGACAATCCTACACCTATCACGGAAGCCTTCGATGACATGGTCGAAATTACTCAATGCCCCAAAAAGTCCATGCAATACCAAAAGTGTATCCCCGTGTCCTTCGTCAATATATTTGAATTCCCCTTCGTGTCTAATTTCGTAATTCATTGGTATATTCAGTTTCTGATGCTTTGTTAAATAAGAAAGCCCTTATGAGAGTTTTGTAAATAATATGCTAAATTATTAATAAGAATCAAATAAATAAAATTAAACAAATAAAAACCTTTAAATGTTTATATTGTAATCTTATTTAATGCAAAAAATATTGATATTAACCTATTTGTCATAATTATAAAACACTAAATCGTCTATAAAAGTTTATGAATAATTTTTCGGTTGCAATTATTGGTGGTGGAATTTCTGGATTGACTTGTGCCAAGTATTTACACGATAATGGAAGTAGTTTTGTGCTATTGGAGTCTTCTGATGCTTTTGGTGGGAGGGTTAGAACGGATAAGGTTGAAGGTTTTTTGTTGGATAGAGGATTTCAGATTCTATTGACAAATTATCCTGAAGCTAAAAAAGTTTTAAATTATGATGATTTGAATTTGAAGACCTTTGAGTCAGGTGCGTTGATTCGAAAAGCAGGTGGGTTTATGAAAATGGATAATCCCTTCAAGAATAAAAGAGCATATTTGACAATGGCATTTTCGTCGGTTGGGACTCTTCAGGATAAATTGAAAATATGGAAATTGGCAAATGAAGTTTCGAAGATGGAAGACGACTCCTTTTTTCTTCAAGAGGCAGAAGACACGGCTCTGTTTCTCCAAAAATATGGATGGTCGAATCGCATGATAGAAAATTTTTTCAAACCTTTCTTTGGTGGAGTTTTTTTGGAGAATAATTTAAGGACTTCAAGTAATTTTTTCAAATTTGTGTTCAAACAATTTTTTAAAGGAGAAGCTGCATTGCCATCTGATGGGATACAAGCAATCCCGAATCAATTGGTGAAAAGTTTGCCAAAAGAATCTTTGAGGCTTCATGCGGCTGTTCGTGGGATGGAGGGAAATATCATTTATTTAGAAAATGGAGAAACCATTTCTGCAGAAAAAATTATCATCGCCACAAACCCCAGAAATGCTGATAAATTATTGAACGAAAATGTACAAAGAAAATATAATATGACGATAAATACCTATTTTATGGCAGAGTCTTCGCCATTAAAAGGACAAAAGTTTATCGCCCTGAATCCCAATCGAAAAGGGGTCGTACATAATCTTTGTGTGCCAAGTGATATTTCTTCAGCCTATGGAAATGCCGGAAAATCACTAGTATCGGTGAGTACACATGGGCTTGAAAAATTTGATGAGAAACAATTGACAGATAGAATTCGAAGGGAATTGTTCGATTGGTTCGGGGCTCAAGTAAATGTTTGGAAGCATCTAAAAACGTATGCTATTCCAGAGGCATTATCAGAATATAACCCTTTGGATAAAGCCCAAGAATTGAAAATAAGTGAAAATGTTTATCGTTGTGGAGATTATCTGGCTTATCCTTCCTTGAATGCTGCCATGCAAACAGGTAGAAAAGTAGCGGAAATGATTGTAAAATGATAAAACATAGGGGGGATTTTCGCCCCCCTGAGTTATTAGCGATAAGAAATAATTTTGGTTTGAAAAAATATCTATTTGAGTAAAATTTTTACATTTCTCAAATGAATGTCAAAATGGTAAATTATTTAGCGGTATAAGACAAATCCTCTCTCAATACACGAATTTCTCGTTTTCCACCAGTTAGATAAGAATAATATCGATTACTATCGTGTAAATAAGAATCCTTGCCGTAAATTTCATCGTATTTTGCAGTGAAGTTTGAATTTTCAAGATCTTTGCCTAGTTCTTCAAATTTCTCAAAATAACGAATGATATGGAAAACGTGAGTTTTATCGCCATTAATAGGTTGGAAAAATGCCCAGTCATACTCTGGAGTAGCAATTTGTCTAACTTTCTTAATCCTTTCATAGAGTTTTTTAATTTCTGTATAAGCTCCAATTTTATATTCGACTTCCGTGTCGGAGATAAACTTGAGTTTTCGATTCGTTTTATCACTGCTCAAAGAAGCTTCTCTTCTGCCGTGCATGATAGAAATATTACTTGCCATTTTTTTAATCTCCTCCCAATCTTTATCGTCTTGTTCGGTACCTTTTGGACTTTTTGGAATATTATCGAGAGTGCTATAACTAAAAGGACCATTTAAAATTAAATACGTTCCTAATCTGTCACCCGTAATAATTTGATAAATACGCCAGCTATAAGTTGGAAAATGAGTGCTATAATAGGCAGAAAGTTTTTTCTCAAAATCTTTGGTAGAAACTCCGCTATTGGGTTTGATGCTCATTGACCAAAATATTTGTTCGTTTTGAGCAAATGCCTGTTGGATTAAACAGAAGCATAAAAATAATGTGATAATTTTTTTCATGGAAAATTAGGTTTATGGTTGAAAATACACAATTGTATGGCAACAAAGGTATTGGATTGAAGAGAAAAGAAATATAAAAACAGACGCTTAGATGTCCAGAAAATGGTTTTTGTTTGTCCAAAAAATGGATTTAGAAATACATTTTTTGGACTTTTGATGTTTTTTTAGGAATGTGCCTCAGACAATTAGGATAAAGGGGTAAAATAAAAAAGCCGTTCATTTCTATGAACGGCTTTGAATATCCAAGAAGCTAATTTATTGAGCTAAATTTTCGAGGGTTTTATGGAATTTCCATCTGATAGGGACTTCAGTATTGGACTTGACTATTTTTAGACGATATCCTCTAGCATTTCCATGGATACTATGTATGCCATTAATATTGATGATGTAATTTTTGTGGAAACGAACAAATTGTGGGTGAGCAAATAATTCTTTCTCCACCTCCGATAGAGGTATGTTTAAGGTAGTTTTTTCAATTCCTGACAATGTTTGCCAATGAAAAGTACTGGATGTCTTTCCTGTTTCTGTAAATATCAATTGGTTTGGAATTAGACTCAAGGCTCCATTCCCCAGAACAATCACTGGAAATAGTTGCTTATTACTTTCAACACTGATAGAGCCTAAACCTTGATTTACTTGACTGGCAATACTACTAAATTTACTTTCAAATAAATTTTGTTGAATAAATGTAATAATAGTGATAGGAATCAAGAGAATGGCAGTCAAAAGGGAAATTTCGCCGAAGGTAATGTTTGTGCCAACAAAAGTATTTCCATAAGCCATAAACAAGCAGGCAATCAAAAAGGCTGTAAAAGTCAGATGAATAACCTGATGGGAGATAGTCCAATGGCTATCATCATAAAACTTAGGAAAAATAAGAGGCAAAGCAAATTTTGACAAAAGAACGCCGATAAACGAGAGAAGTCCGAAACCAATCAATAAGATTGATTTATTTGGGTGCGAAAAATCGGAAATTCCCAAAGGTTGAAGCCCCATCATCACAATAATGCTGAGAAGCCCTACCAATAAAGCAATAATTAAACCCCTAAAGGAGTTCACAGAGCTTGCCATCGGTTTTCTAAAAGATTGAGCAATTATGCCCATTTGTTTTATAATTGACACAAAAATAGAAGTAATACCCTTCAAAATGTTTTGAAAAAAGGCTATAATTTTCATTAGAATAAGTTTAATAAATTCGAAAGCGAATGTAAAATTTTGAAATTTGGAGCAAAAATAATACCATCTTTTTAGAAATACACTAAGTATTTTATCTAATTAGTTCAATCCATCCTTTGATAGTCGTCGGAATCTCATCTGTTTTTTCCAATCTTTGCAAAGTGACCGTTGAAACATAATAATAAGTTCCGACTGGAAGTTCGACACCAGAAGAAGTTTTTCCATCCCAATTCAAAGACTCCCCATCGGATTCAAACACTTTTAAGCCATATCGGTTATAGATTTCGATAGATATTCGTTTGATAAATGCCTCACAATAGGTTGGACTGAAAGTGTCATTTTTTCCATCAGCATTGGGGGTAATCACATTGGGTAACTCTACAACAGGGCAATTATCTTTACAAATAGTGTTACTTATGCTACTTTCCAGATTTAGGCTATTGACGGAGGTGATATAATAGCAACCAGCAAAACCCTCTTGGATTGGCTTTTGGTGATTGAAACTATTTTGAGCTGACGAAACAGAAGCGAGTAATTTTGGCTGTTCGCCTTTGTATCGGGCAAAATAAATGTTGTATTTAGCAATATCGGATTTACAAACATTATTTGAAGATACGGTTGGAATTCTCCATGAAAAAGTGTTTGTGATGCTTGACGCATTGCAAATAGAAGCTCGGTCAATTTTTCCGCAATCCAACGTTTCATCGGAAAATATTGGAGGACAAGGCGGAGAATTGTCGAAAGGTATGCCACAAGCCACTTGCGAGAAATTATAAAGTAGCCCAAATTGAGGAAATCTTGGATAAGAACCAACGGTTTCGACTTTGTAACAATAACTAGAATCTACCATTAGCTGGAGTGAGTCAATGCCATCATCGGGAAAATTATCTTTTCCAGTATCAATGTATTGAAAAGTATTCACAGATTGCACGGTTACTTCTGCAATGATATTGAACGAACCCGGCTTACTTTTGCTTTCACGATAAATTCGGTGGGTTCGATTTGTATTTGTCCAAGGAACATTAGCTTGCCAATTCAGACGAATCTTTTGAGCTTCCGAAAAGGTACTCAATCTGACACTACTAGCAATTTGACTTTCGCTCAAAACTTTATCTTTTTCATATAAAAAAGCCACTTTATAAGTATAGCCATTCAAAGTTGTATTTAGCCCTCCCTCCATGAGTACGGTATCGGCAGAGGCAGAAGAAAGCTGCGTAGGAATACTCTGTACCAATTCGAAATTTCCTCCATTGATGCCCAAAGCCCGATAGAGCTTATACTGATAAGGTCCTTTATAAAGAGTTGAGTCAAAACTAATAGGACGAGTCCACTTAACATTAATTTTTCCAGCAAAAGCATCGGTTTTTTCGACAGTCACATTGGTAATAACCGAGGCAAACTTAGGAATTACACTGCCAACACAAGCCTCATTGGAAGGAACGCTCGACATTGTAACAAAATTAGAAGTCGATAAGTTGGCAACAATGCTATAACTATAGATGATTCCTTTCGATACTTTTGTGTCTAAGAAAGAGGTATCATTGACCGAAACCCTGGCAATTTCCACAAATCCCAATGAGGCAGGTAAACCAAGCTGACAGTTGGAGGGGATATAATTTGAACAACCCTCTTTTCGGTAAATAATCAGTTCCGCTTTAGAAACATTACAATCAGGGTATTTTTGCCATGAAAGATCGACACCCTTATCTGAAGACAATGCTGTTAGTCCCCTTGGTCTTGGAGGAATAACCTTAATTTTTACGGTTTTTATATCGGTCATTTGTACAGCAAATCTACCGGGATAATCTTCAACCTTAAACAAAACATCGTAAGTTTGCTCTCGTACATGTTTGCAATTGGTATTCCATAAAAACGATGCTTCGGCCGGATTTTTCTGAATCTGATTTTTTGGAGAAAATACCGCCGCACTTGGAGCGACAAACTCAACATTCAGTCCACCAGCATCTAAATTATAGACACCGCTATTGGAAGTAATTTTTATGTTATTATTATCCCTATCATTTGCTTTTACGGTGAATTCAATTTTTTGTCCAGCTTCGACACATAATTGGGCAGGAACAGTCAAAATAGGTCTATTATTAGGAGTTTCTACCACTATAATCTGCATATCTCTAGTAATTTCGCCGATTTTTGAATATTGCCCATTTGTTCCTTTTCGCCATTCTTCGATAATAAAAGCAACATTGATTTGGTACTGTGTAGTGGACCATTTGCCAGGAGAGTCCCAGATTAAATCACCAGTAATAGGGTCGATTTTGAAAAAAGAAGCACTTTTTCCGTCTTCCGTTAATGCGTTTTGCCCGAGCGAGGCAGGGTCTTTATATCCTTGGATAAACTCGCCTTGTCCGGTACCTTCACCTAAATCCCTTTTGGGAGTACTTAATCGATAAGACAAACTATCGCCATCAGCATCGAAAGCACCTGGATTATGAATGAATTTTTTGCCTACCCCAGCAGTATCAATCGGGATATTCAATAAAACAGGAGTATTATTCAATCCCAATGCTCCATTGACGACAATGGTCGTTTCGACAAAAAAGCTAATTTCATCTGTACGTCCAGGAAGATTGACCGTATTGGCATTTCTGTTGGGAATCGCACAAGTAATTTTATATTGTCCTTGAGCCGGAAAAGTGAAAGTGGTATCATATACATTACACATGGTTGCGGGATTTATTAGTACTTTCTTTTTTCTGGAAACCTCATAGGCAGGCACACCACTGACACCAAAATATATTTTGACTGTATTCTGAGCATCATTCGCTTGAATTCCATTGATTTGGTCGGTATAGGTGGTAAGCGTAACTTTATAAGTAAGACTAGTTTTAGAAATTCGTTTGGCTGTAATTTCCCCAGCCCGAATGTGCGTAGCAAAAACATCCGAAAAACGAGACAAACAAGCAATAAATATTAGAAAAAAGATAAATTTGGATAATTTCATATAAATATAGAGTAAGGAATTGCATAAATATAAACGAAAAAAAATACACCTTTGATAAAAATATATCAGATTTTTTTAAAACATAAAGAATAAGCAGATTGTTGAAAAGAAGCATCAATAATAATTTATCAATAAAGTGAAAATTTTTATTGATTCTAAGCTATTTGTGGCTTACTTTTGGGGGTTGAATTAGTTGTACTATTCAAAGGAATGTTCAATTCTTTAATTAATTATTAAAATTATTAGATAAGGCTATGTCTTGGCTCACAAAAACATTATCAAGTTCAATCGGAAAGAAAGTCCTTATGTCGCTGACAGGTCTTTTTCTTTGTACTTTTCTATTAGTTCACCTAATAGGTAATTTACAACTTTTTAAGAATGATGGCGGGTATGCTTTCAATAAGTATGCCGTATTCATGACGACATTTCCTCTGATTAAGGCCGTTTCGTACGTAAACTATGCCTTGATTTTATTTCACGCTTTTTGGGGATTGTATCTTGAAAACAAAAACAGAAAAGCTCGACCGGTATCTTATGCCGTTGTGAAAAACTCATCTACATTTTCTAGCCGAAACATGGCTATTTTGGGTACAATTTTGCTGGTGTACATTGCGGTTCACATGGGAGATTTTTGGTATAAATTCCATAATCAGCCTTTGCCGTATATGCAATATACCGAACAATTGACAAGTGGAGCCGTGACAGCAACACAAATGCCAGAAGGATACACGCAGGATACCAAAATTGTGGAAATGAGTGATGCGGCAGAAAAAACGCATACCATCATAGTAAAGGATTTATTTGGCGAAGTAAGTAATGCCTTTCAAAATCCATTATTAGTGGCTTTTTATTTATTGGGAATGTTAGCAGTAGCCTATCACTTGTATCATGGATTTCAAAGTGCTTTCCAAACATTGGGTTGGAATCACCCTAAATACACGCCACTTGTAAAATTTATCGGAACATGGGTGTTTGCTATCATTATTCCTTTAGGTTTTGCGGCTATGCCACTATACTTTTATTTAAAACAGTATTTGGCATAACCTTCGATAGAATAGTTAATGTTCGTCATTTAAGTATAATTAAGATTTTCAAATTGTAGAATTTTCAAATTTAGACTACTATGTCAAATAAATTAGATGCCAAAATTCCTGATGGTCTTTTATCGGACAAATGGACAAAGTATCGCTCGACTGTTCCTTTGGTAAACCCTGCCAATAAAAGAAGTTTAGAAATTATTGTGGTGGGTACTGGTTTAGCGGGTGCGTCTGCAGCAGCAACTTTAGCCGAATTGGGTTATAAAGTCAAAGCATTTTGTTTTCAAGATTCTCCTCGTCGTGCTCACTCGATTGCGGCACAAGGGGGTATCAATGCTGCCAAAAACTATCAAAATGATGGTGACTCCGTTTTTCGTTTGTTTTATGATACAATCAAAGGGGGGGATTACCGTGCTAGAGAGGCAAATGTACACAGATTGGCTGAGGTATCTGGAAATATCATCGACCAATGTGTGGCTCAAGGGGTTCCGTTTGCTCGTGAATATGGTGGCTTATTGTCCAATCGTTCGTTCGGAGGAACTCAAGTACAAAGAACGTTTTATGCGGCAGGTCAAACTGGGCAACAACTATTGTTGGGGGCTTATTCTGGTTTGGAGCGTCAGGTGGGTATCGGTAATGTAAGTATGTATGCTCGCCACGAGATGTTGGAAGTGGTGATGATTGATGGAAAAGCGAGAGGAATTATTGCTCGTAATTTAGTAACAGGGGAGCTGGAGCGTCATTTCGGACATGCAGTTTTGTTATGTACTGGAGGGTACGGTAATGTGTTTTATTTATCGACCAATGCCATGGGAAGTAACGTGACTGCTGCTTGGAAAGCACATAGAAAAGGAGCAAATTTTGCCAATCCGTGTTTTACACAGATTCACCCGACTTGTATCCCTGTTTCGGGTGATCATCAGTCAAAATTGACGTTAATGTCTGAGTCTTTAAGAAATGACGGAAGAATCTGGGTTCCTAAAAAACAAGACGATAAGCGTGCCGGAAATGATATTCCGGAAGATGAAAGAGATTATTATTTGGAGCGACGTTATCCTGCATTTGGAAACTTAGTGCCTCGTGATATTGCTTCTCGTGCTGCCAAAGAGCGTTGTGATGCTGGATATGGTGTAGGAACTTCAAAAATGGCAGTTTATTTGGATTATGCGTCTGCCATCGAAAGGTATGGCAAAATTGAGGCAAATAAAAAGGGTATGCACAGCCCATCTTCTGAAGAAATCAGAGAAATGGGTAAGGCGGTAGTAAAAGAAAAATATGGTAATTTGTTCGATATGTATAAGCAAATCACCGGAGAAGACCCTTATGAAGTGCCAATGAGAATTTATCCAGCTGTTCACTACACAATGGGTGGGCTTTGGGTTGATTACAATCTAATGACAACCATTCCAGGTTTATATGCTTTGGGTGAAGCTAATTTCTCTGACCATGGTGCAAATAGATTGGGAGCTAGTGCCTTGATGCAAGGATTAGCAGATGGTTATTTTGTAATTCCTTATACTATTGGTTCTTATTTATCAACAGAAATTCGTACAAAAGCGATATCAACTGACCATCCAGCATTTGGAGAAGCGGAAAATGAGGTACAAGAGAGAATTAATAAATTATTGAACATCAAAGGAAAGCAATCTCCAGAATCATTCCACAAACGTTTGGGTAAAATTATGTGGGATAAATGTGGAATGGCTCGTAATGAACAAGGTTTGAAAGAGGCAATAGAAGAAATTCGTGCCTTGAAAAACGAATTTTGGTCAGATTTACGTGTGATGGGAGAAGCAGATGAATTCAATCCTGAATTGGATAAAGCAGGTCGTGTGGCTGATTTTATCGAACTAGGAGAGTTGATGTGTATTGATGCCTTGAATAGAAATGAATCTTGTGGAGGGCACTTCCGTGAAGAATATCAAACGGAAGACGGAGAAGCTCTTCGTGATGATGAAAATTATATGTATGTAGCAGCTTGGGAATATAATGGGGATAGCCAATGGTCATTGAATAAAGAACCTTTGGTGTACGAAAACATTAAAATCGCTCAACGAAGCTATAAATAATTATTTGTCGGTCTTCTCCAAATAAATAGAAGACCGACTTATTCCTTACAACTCAATAAAAATAAGTGTTTGGCTTTTGTACTGAAGTTTAAGCAACTATGAAAAATCTCTTTTCATTAACCAAAATTTTAATAATTACAGCCGCTTTAGGTACAATAGGCTTGTTGATTACATTGGCATTTTATAATTGCCCATCTGTAGCAGATGATTTTTGTTTTTCGGCAACAGCAAAAAATTTTGGTTTTTGGACTGCCCAAAAAATGTATTACAATGGATGGAGCGGTAGGTATTTGTCGAATTTTATTTTCCATATCAATCCATTGGTTTTTACACAAAGTAGGGTTGCTTTTGTGATTTTTCCAATTTTATTTTTGCTAATTTTCTTGTACAATAGCTTCTTGTTTTTCCAAAATACTTTCAAAGATATTCTGGACAAACAAATGGTGTTCTTTGTAACTCTTGGCTTTTTCTTGTTGTATTACTTCAATATTGAAAGTATCTACGAAAATATCTATTGGTTTAGCGGAAGTTATACGTTTATTTCTGCAAATTTGATGATGTTATTGCTTCAGTTACTGATGCGTTATTGGAGAGGCGAGGAAAAAAAACAGTATTGGTTTTCCTTGAAATTCGCTGTTTTGCTTTTTTTATTGCTTGGTTCAAGTGAAGTAACGATGTTGTCTGTTTCTTTGATAGTTACTTTACTCGTCGTTTATGATTACTATAATAATAAGCAGCATTTACATATATTTTCTCCAATGTTATTGATTGTTTTATTGGGAAATTATTTGGTAATTAGTGCTCCAGGAAATAAAATAAGGCAAAAACAAGACCCCGAATTGCTTGATGTCATTATCAAAACTTGGAATGCAATGTCTCATTTTTTTATAGAATGGACTTTGGGCTCTCCAATATTGATAATCGCCACTGCGGCATTTGTTCTGATAATTAAAGATTTGCCGAAACAAAAAATATTCAATCTGCCTATTTGGTTGGTTTTTGGATTATTTGTATGTTTGTTTGGTTTTTTCTTTTTTCCGACTGCTTGGGGCTTGGGATTAACACAACCCCCTCCTAGAGTACTGAATATGATTTATTTGTACTTTTTGTTGGGTTGGTTTTTTATGGTTTGTGTGATTCTGAATCAAATTCAAATTCCTGATTTTCAGGCACATGCAGTTTCGGTGATATTACTTTGTATGTTTTTTGCAGTAGATATGTACAAATGTGCCAATCTAAGAAAAATGTACAGTGATTTAAGAATGGGGGCAGCTGCCAATTATTTGAAAGAATACAAAGAAAGAGTTCATGTTATTGAAAATACCAAAGAAGAGGTAGTATATCTGAAGCCATTTAAACATAAGCCTCATTGCTTATATGCCGAAGATATTAACGATAATTCTAATCACTTATGGAATAAATGCTTGGGCTTGTATTTTAATAAAAAACAAATAAAAATTAAGACTTTAGAATAAATTATGAATATTACACTCAAAGTTTGGCGTCAAAAAAACAAAAAAGCCAAAGGGGCTCTCGAAACATATTCTCTTGCTGATATATCTGAAGATATGTCTTTTCTTGAAATGTTTGATGTTTTGAATGAAAATTTGGTCTCTGAAGGAAAAGAGCCAATTGCTTTTGATCACGATTGCCGTGAAGGGATTTGTGGCATGTGTTCGATGTATATCAATGGTCGCCCTCATGGGCCTTTGCAGGGGGTTACTACTTGTCAGTTGCACATGAGAAGCTTCAAAGATGGAGATACAATTGTAGTAGAGCCTTGGAGAGCTGTTGCTTTTCCGGTTATAAAAGATTTGGTGGTAGATAGATCTTCTTTTGATAGAATCATTGCGGCGGGTGGATATGTTTCGGTCAATACTGGTAATGCTCAAGATGGAAACTCTCTGCCTATCCCTAAAGATGATGCAGATAAGGCATTTGCCGCAGCGGCTTGTATTGGCTGTGGTGCTTGTGTTTCGGCTTGTAAGAATGCCTCTGCAATGCTTTTTGTGTCGGCAAAGGTTTCTCAGTTGTCATTGTTGCCTCAAGGACAGCCTGAAAGAGAAGATCGTGCTTTGAAAATGGTGGCTCAAATGGATGCAGAAGGCTTTGGAACTTGTACGAACACTGGAGCTTGTGCGGCAGAATGTCCGAAAGAAATTTCTTTGGAAAATATCGCTCGTCTGAACCGTGAATATCTGAGTGCAAGTTTTGGCTCGACTAATGCTTAAAATAAACAATGAATGCAAAAAAAGCTATCCATTTGTGGGTAGCTTTTTTTGTATTCGGAATAATGGAGCATTGTTTCACTATATTCATTAAAAAAGCTCTTTCCTAAGAAAAGAGCTTTTTTTTGAAAAACGCAATCGTGAATTATGCTTTAAGGGCATTTTGTAATTCTTCCATTGGTACCATCTCTTCTTTGAAAGAATATGCACCTGTTTTTGGAGATTTCACAGCTTTGATAACTTTTGCGAAGTTTTTTCCTGCTGATTTATCACGAAGCGTAGCGACTACTTTCTTTGCCATTGCTTTTAGTTTTTAAAGATAAAGAGACAATTGAACGTTTTGATGATTCTTTTACCCCAAAATTATTTAATTTCTTTGTGAATCGTATGAGCTTTCAAAAATGGATTGTATTTTTTCAACTCCAAACGACCCGTTGTATTCTTACGATTTTTAGTCGTTACATAGCGAGACATACCTGCTACACCACTTGTTTTTTGTACGGTACACTCTAAAATTACTTGTACACGATTGCCTTTCTTAGCCATTGTTTTACCTATTTAATGATTGGCTTTTATTGATAAGCAATCAAATCAAGCCAAATTGATATTTTTTAATTAAACTCAAAACTTAATTCCCATGTATTTTCACGGATACAATCCTATATTTGGGGATGCAAATTTACAAATTTGTGCTATATAATTCAAAATTCTTCTATTTTTTTTTAAAACTAATTTGTGTTTTTTATTCAATTGATGCCATTTGTGATTATTTGTGATTGAAAATAGAAAATAGACTTGCCCGAAACCGCAAATTTTTCCTTTATTTTGTCTAAATTGCTTGCCCATTTCATGGAAAAAATCGTAAAAATAGATTCAACAAAAATATAAACCAAACTATGAAAAACTTGTCAATCAAACTTGTATCAAGACCAATCGGAGTTCCTACTGACGCTTGCTGGTTATTGGAAGAAAATAATGTGTCAGAATTGGCCGACAATCAAATTCTTGTTAAAGTTCAATATTTATCCATTGACCCTGCCATGAGGGGGTGGATGAATGAGGGGAAATCCTATATTCGTCCAGTAAAAATCGGGGAGGTAATGAGGGCTTTAGGGGTCGGAGAGGTGATTGCTTCCAAAAATCCTGATTTTGTAGTAGGGGATTATGTCAGTGCAGCGATGGGGGTACAAGAATGGGTGGTAATGGACGGAAAAGATGCCGTGAAAATAGATACTTCCACGATTGATGCTCCTGTTTATTTGGGTACTTTAGGAATGTCGGGTTTGACAGCCTATTTTGGAATTTTAGACACAGGGCAGCCCAAAGAAGGGGAAACTGTCGTCGTTTCGGGAGCAGCAGGTGCTGTGGGGAGCGTTGTCGGACAAATAGCTAAAATCAAAGGTTGTCGGGTTGTTGGAATTGCAGGGGGAAAAGAAAAATGCGATTATGTCGTCAATGATTTAGGGTTTGATGCTTGTATAGATTATAAAGATGGCGATTTAAGAAAAAATCTGAAAGAGGCTTGTCCAGAAGGAATTGATGTATATTTTGATAATGTGGGAGGCGAAATATTAGATACTGTCTTGGGCTTGATAAATTTCAAGGCTAGAATCGTTATTTGTGGAGCTATTTCTCAATATAATGCAACCAATAAAATTGTTGGGCCGAGCAATTATTTGTCTCTTTTGGTCAATCGAGCGAAAATGGAGGGGATTGTGGTTTTTGATAATGCTGCCAATTATGGAAAAGCAATCAAAGAAATGGCAACTTGGGTATTACAAGGGAAGCTCAATAGTAAAGTTTATGTAGTGGAAGGAGGGGTTCGAGCATTTCCTGAAACATTATTGAAATTGTTTCAAGGAGAAAATATTGGCAAATTAGTACTTAAATTATGATTTTTCTGCCAAAAATAGAAAAACTTATCAATGGTATCGCTCTTTTACAATCGAAGGGCGATGCTTATTTTTCGGATGGATTGTTCCCTTCATTTCGACAAAATAAATACTTGAATTACTCTCGTCGAGATAATAATATTTTTTATTCTGCTTCCATCATTTTTATTTTGAATGAGCTTCAGGGAAAATTACCTTCTCGTTTGAATGTAATTATTGAGCAAATATCTAAAATGGTCGTCGATAACTATCCTAATTTTCAGAATAAAGATGGATTAAAAACATATAATTTTTGGCAGACAAAGCCATCCAAACATTTTTCAAACGGATATGTTTTTCATCGATTTGACCACTTTAGAATTCCAGACGACATAGACGATACAGCCTTGATATATCTCACCAATCCACATTCGTTGGAGGAGGTCGAATGGTTAAAAGCTAAACTAAAAGTTCATGCGAATTTGGCAAATCGGAAAATCAAAAATACGCCGAAACACTACCGTCATTTAAAAGTCTATTCTACTTGGTTTGGAAAGAATATGCCTATTGAGTTTGATGTGTGTGCTTTGTGTAATTTGATGTGTCTATTTGAAAAATATCAATTTCCATACAATGAAAATGACATAGATACCTATCAATTTTTAAGAGAAGTGATTTTGCGTAATGAATTTGTTCAATATCCGTTCAAAATATCTCATAATTATGCTTCTTCGGCTATTATAATTTATCATTATGCGAGATTAATCGGGACTTATGAGCCGAGGGCATTGGATGGCTGTAAAGAATTACTGATTGAAAGGGCAGTTCACCTTTTAGCTAAAACGGCGAATGAAATGGAGCAAATAATTCTTGAAACATCATTGCTAAAACTGACTAAAAGTGACCATTTATTGGTTCAGAAATACAGAAAAAGGGAGAAATATTCTCCCTTTAGATACTTTATCGCAGGTTTATTAAGCTCTTATGAAAATCCTTTTTTATATTTTTTTGCGTCGTTTGCCTTTACTCAGATGTCTTGGCATTGTGACGCTCATGAATTGGCATTAAGGGTAGAAAATCTTGTCTTAAAGTCAATATATTCTCATCGGAATACCCCTACGGTCTAAAAATTGTTTCAATTCGGGAATTGGAATTTCTTTAAAATGAAATATACTTGCCGCAAGGCCCGCATCTGCTTTTCCATCTGTAAAAACCTCATAAAAATGCTCCATAGTACCCGCACCTCCAGAGGCAATAATTGGAATATTTGAGTTTTCGGAAATTTCGGAAGTTAATTCAAGGGCAAATCCTGCTTTTGTTCCGTCGGTATCCATCGATGTAAGAAGTATCTCACCCGCTCCTCTATCTTCCACTTCTTTTGCCCATGCCAAGGTATTCAAATCGGTAGGTTTACGCCCACCATGCGTATGAACAATGTGCTGTTTTGTTTCTGACGCAGTTTCTATGTATCGGGTATCTATGGCAACAACGATGCATTGAGAACCAAATTCGAGAGATAATTCATTGATTAGTTGGGGATTCCGAACAGCGGAAGAGTTGATGGAAACCTTATCAGCCCCAGCATTCAATAATTTTGAAACATCATTCACAGAGCCAATACCTCCCCCTACACAAAAAGGGATATTGATGGTATGAGCTACTCTTTTAACCAATTCCAATAGCGTTTTTCGTTCTTCAACAGTTGCCGTAATGTCTAAAAATACCAATTCATCAGCCCCTTGTTTGGCATATTCTGCAGCCAATTCGACGGGGTCGCCGGCATCTCTTAAATTAACAAAATTTGTTCCTTTGACGGTACGACCGTCTTTGATGTCTAAGCAAGGGATGATTCTTTTGGTAAGCATTTTTGTTTGATTTTTATAGAAAATGAATAGGATTAAGAAAATCTTGTTTCGATTTCTTTCAAGGAAACTTTTCCTTCATAGATGGCTTTTCCGACAATCACTCCGAATAAGTTTAGGGAAGCTAATGCTTCGATATCTTGCATAGAACTGACCCCTCCACTGGCTATGATGTGTAAATTGGGTTCTTGGGCTTGAATTTTTTGGTAAAGTTCAATGGAAGGACCTTGAAGTAATCCATCTTTGGCTACATCGGTGCTGATTGTATATTGGATACCTTTGGAAGACCATTGATTGATGAAATCATAGACAGACAAACCTGAGTCTTCTTCCCAACCACTGACGGCGATTTTTTCGTTTTTAGCATCAGCTCCCAAAATAATGGCATCACTACCGTATTGAGTAAGCCATTTCTCAAATAATTGTGGATTTTTGACGGCAATACTTCCGCCCGTGATTTGCTTTGCTCCAGCATCAAAGGCTGACTGAATATCTTCATCAGACTGAACCCCTCCGCCAAAATCGATATGCAAAGAAGTATGCGTAGCAATAGTTTGAAGGACATTCAGATTGGTGATTTTTTTATTTTTCGCTCCATCTAAATCGACTAAATGCAAACGTTTAATGCCTGCACCCTCAAACATCTTGGCAACTTCGAGTGGATTTTCGTTGTAAGTCTTTTTTTGAGAATAATCTCCTTGCGTAAGCCTTACGCATTTACCGTCGATGATATCTATGGCAGGAATAATTTGAAACATAATTGAATGATTTTAGATAAAATATTAAATATTCATGAAATTCTTAAAAATTTGTTCACCAGCATCGCCACTAATTTCAGAGTGAAACTGTGCCGCAAAAAAGTTTTCTTTTTGAAGAATCGCAGAATATTTTAAAATATAATCGGTCTGTGCAACGGTATATTCACACAAAGGGGCGTAGTATCCGTGGTTGTAATATACATATTCGCTCGGACGTAATCCTAAACACAAAGGGTTTGCCCAATCCAAAGTTTGATAGGGCGTAATATTATTCCAACCTGTTTGCGGTACTTTAAAGCCTTTTACTTTGGGGAATCGTAAAATAGGTACATCAAAAACCCCTAAACAATCGGTATTGTTTTCTTCCGAAGAGCTACAAAGCAATTGCATGCCAACACAAGTCCCCAAAAATGGTTGTTTGAGAGAAGGAATTACTAGGTCAAGCTTGCTTTCTCGAAGACTTTTCATGGCAGTAGAGGCTTCGCCAACACCTGGAAAAATGATTCTGTCTGCTTTGCTGATGATTTCAATATCATCGGACAATTGATAATTTGCTCCGATACGTTCAAGTGCATACATGACAGACTGCACATTGCCAGCATTGTATTTGATGATAACGACTTCCAATGGATTAGGTATTTTGAAAAACAAAAATAATCAATCAAGCTAAATATCTTGAATATTCTACAAATTTACTATTCGAAATATATTTTGACTGTATTTATTTGAAAAACCATATTTTATCTTTTAAATATTTAATAATGATTTATTTTTCTTTGTCAATCGCTACAATTTATATAAATCTTGAGGTTTGTGATGCTTCATGAAAGTGGTTTTAAGATGAAATGATATTATGTTGTTGTTTTGAAACCTTATTTATCAAAAATCCGTTATTTTTTCATTCAGTTTTTGTTTCATTTTAAATTAATTATAATGGCTCGTACTTTTGGGTTTGCTTTGATGGCAGTCTTCTTTGTGCTGATAGATTTGTATGTTTTTCAGGCAGTGAAATTAGCAATGCGAACAGCCTCTCCGGCTACGCAACGTTTTATTACTTATGGATTTTGGGGTTTTTCGGTACTTTCGGTAATATCTGTTATTTTGGTTTTTACCTATACCCCTATGGCGGCCCCCATGAAAGCCAGTTTCCGAACTTTTTTAGTAGCTGGGATTTTTATCATTTATATATCCAAGATTTTTACAGTTCTTTTGATGTTTATTGGTGATATTATTCGCTTTTTTAAATGGATTGGACAATTGTTTCAGGGTAATGAAGTGCAAACAGAGGTCGCTCAGGCAGCTACGAATGTAGCTGAGGGAATTAGTCGGTCGGAGTTTTTGGCCAAAACAGCATTGGCTGTCGGCGGACTTCATGCGGGAGGAATGGCTTGGGGGATTTTGTCTGGAGCTCATGACTATCATGTTAGAAATGTAACTTTGCGGTTGAAAAACTTACCCAAACAATTTGATGGAATGAAAATTGCTCAATTGTCTGACATTCATTCGGGTAGTTTTTTTAATAAAACAGCTGTTAAAGGGGGGGTCGAAATGCTTTTGAAAGAAAAACCAGATATGTTCTTTTTTACGGGGGACTTAGTTAATAATGTAGCTCCGGAGGTTAAAGATTATATCGATATTTTTTCTAAAATTAAAGCTCCTCTAGGAACTTTTTCTACCTTAGGAAATCACGATTACGGAGATTATACACAATGGGAATCTCGTGAAAAGAAAGCCCAAAATCTAAAAGATTTGATAGGAGTTCATAAAACGATGGGTTGGGATTTGTTGATGGATGAAAATAGAAAAGTAACCGTAGATGGCGAAAGTATTGGCGTTTTAGGGATTCAGAACTGGGGTTCAGGAAATTTTGCCAAATACGGAAATCTGGAAAAAGCACAACAAAATGTCGATGACGTGCCAGTGAAATTATTGTTGTCACATGATCCAAGCCATTGGAGGGCACAAGTATTAAATCAGCATAAAGACATTGATGTAGCGTTCGCAGGCCATACACACGGCATGCAATACGGGGTTGAAATTGGAAATTTCAAATGGTCTCCGGTTCAATTGAGGTATAAGGAATGGGCAGGATTATATGAAGAAAATGACCAAAAATTATATGTTAATCGTGGATTTGGTTATATCGGATATCCTGGAAGGCTAGGGATTTATCCAGAAATTACCATTTTTGAGTTGAAACAAGCATAATTGATAAATCGGGAAGAGTTTTACACTCTTCCCGATTTTATTTTAAATCCATCCTCCTTCTCTATATTTTCGACGAACGAAGGCGTTGGCTTCATCAAAATTTGTTATTTTCATTTGACTGCCGTCCCACAAAAGTTTTTTTCTGCCGATAAATTTATTTTTTGAGTCTCTCAATAAAAACGACCTTACCGCCAAATTTCCCATTAAAACTGTTTCTGTAAGAGGTCCAGCTTGGTCGAAAGAAGAACTAGTGTAGGTTCCATACCCTGATTTACAAGCTTTTACCCATTGCTGTTGATGACCGTTGGTATCGCCGTCCACCAAAGCACGTTTGGGTTGGGGGAGTTTGTTAGATTGCAATTGCCCGTCTATGAATATTTTAGGATTATCGCCAAAAAGTTCACAAGCTAAAATTCCTTTTTTGCCGATGAATAAAATCCCCCCATCAATGCTAGGAAACACTTTTTCGTAGTCGCACCCTTCAGGAAGCCTAGGTCGAATTCCTCCGTCGTACCATGATAGATTTAGCTCTTTGTTTTTACCATCTTGAGTCACTGGAAATTTAAAATGAATGGCAGAAGATGGCGGACAAACATCATCAAAGAAAGCCTCTTCAAAAAAATCTTTATAGACTTGCCCGACCGAACATTCAACGGAGCTTGGATAACCCAAGTTTAAAGCCCTAAATGGAACATCCATAAAATGACAACCCATGTCGCCTAAAGCACCCGTCCCAAAATCCCAGTAACCACGCCAGCGAAAAGGCATATAAGCTTCGTGATAATCCCTCATTGGGGCAGTTCCCAACCATAAATTCCAATCTACTTCTGATGGAATTGCTTGTTTTTCATTTTTATCTTTTGGAGATTTTACACCCTGAGGCCATACCGGACGATTGGTCCATACCTCAACGCTCTGAATTTCACCTATCACGTGTTGTCTGATAATTTCTTCGGTAATTCTTGTTCCTTTGCCGCTGCTTCCTTGATTTCCCATTTGGCTTACTACTTTAAATTTAGAAGCTGCTTCCGTAAGTTTACGGGCTTCCCAAATATCGTGAGTCAAGGGTTTTTCGACATAAACATGCTTTCCTAACTGAATGGCAGACATCGCAATTGGGTAGTGCATGTGGTCTGGGGTAGAAACAATCACGGCATCGATATTATCTCGTTCGGACTCGAGCATTTTTCGATAATCTTTGAAATACGGAGCATTCGGAAATTTTGCTCGGTATTTTACCGATTGTCTATCATCGACATCGCACAAAGCCACGATGTTGTCGGTGCCATTGCTATAAGCTTGTTGGATATTAAAGTCAGCTTTTCCGCCACAGCCCACAGCGGCAATATTTAGTTTATCGCTAGGGGCAACATATCCTTTTCCCAACACATGCCGAGGAACAATATAAAATCCTAAAGAGCTGACTATGCCTTTTTTTATAAAATCCCGTCGAGAGTTGATAGATTGTTTGTTTTTTAGTTGATTCATAGGAAGAATGGTTGAATTTTTAATCAATTTACACAATAATTACGATTTTTATCTAAAGGAAAGGGTTAAGTTTTTTAAAATTATAGCCAAATAAATCATTGATGATTCAGCTAGGGTGAACAATATTTTGTAGCATAGAAGATGCCCGAACGATGAGTTTCGTTTTTAATATTTTAGTTGGAAAATGCTCCGCATATTTTTCTGGCTCTTCGATGCGTTGGATTAATAGTTTGGTAGCCGCTCTTCCCATTTCTTTTCCAGGCTGCGAGACAGTGGTTAAGCCAGGCGTTACGACGGTTCCGATTTGCCAATTACTAAACCCTACGATTCCAATATCCTGAGGTATTTTTTTTTTCATTTTTTGGGCAGCTTGCATAGCCCCAATAGCTATTTCGTCGGTAATTCCAAAGATAGCATCAATGTGTGGCTCTCGATGTAAAAGCTCTTCAGTAGCTTTTCTGCTGTCTTCGATAGAGAT